>JAEIGA010017259.1_pt1 | contig 10992 bp, 7 predicted proteins | sample 9270691 | NCBI WGS metagenome assembly JAEIGA01 (sample SAMN17057246, study PRJNA624740) | gut metagenome | biome: biome; isolation source: fecal sample | host: Bos grunniens | place: China: Xizang | collected 2019 | reverse complement strand
GGGAGGAGTTAGGAGGTAGGAGTTAGGAGTTAGTAGTGAGGAGGGAGGAGGGAGGAGGGAGGAGGGAGGAGGGAGGAGTTTTCCCCTAATAACCCCTAATCACCCCTAATAACCCCTAATAACCTCTAACCGACGCTGCGGAGCGAGAGCAGAGGGCAAACTTGTTTGCACTATGCCGAGCCGCAAGGAGGAAAAGACCGCGTAGCGGGATTAACAACCTCTCTCTATAAATTTTTAATTTTCTCTTGTCTAACTAAACAAAAAAAAAGGGTCGCCCTTTCGAGGACAACCCTTTTTAGTTGGAAAAATGTCTGATTATTCAGCAACGATCTCTGCTGGAGCAGCTGTCTCCTCTGCGGTTACAGGGATAACCTCGATAAGCTCAACCTCGAACTCCAAAGCCTCGTTAGGACCGATATCACGACCTGCACCACGCTGACCATAAGCCAACTCGGCAGGGATATACAACATAATCTTACCGCCAGGACCAACGAGCTTCATACCCTCTGTCCAACCTGCGATAACGCGGTTGAGTGGGAACTGAATTGGCTGCTCCTCCTCTTTGAGGTTGCCCTTCTCGTCGAACATATCAGGACGCTGCTCGCGAATCATCTCCTGCTGCTCCTTCGAACGCGCTGCAAAACGCGAAGCATCGAAAACGGTACCGTCCTGCAACTTACCTACATAGTGTACCTTAACAACATCCTCGTCATTGGTAGCCGCCTTGCTCAAATCACCAGCCTTAACAACCTTGTAGAGCAAGCCACTCTCGGTCTTCTTAACACCAAAAGCCTTCTCCTTCTTTGCCAACCACTCTGCCGAACGCTCTGCAGCCTTTGCAGGCATAACAACAGTGAAGTAGTTCTGCAAGAATGCCATAACATCCTCCTGGGTAAGCTCGGTAGCACCCTCGTGTGCGTCCTGGAAACCCTTGATCAACCAATAGTACTCGATAGGCAACTTGCTGTTACCAACATTAGTACCGATGTCGTGACCGAAAGCATACGAAATAGTCTCGCACTCCTCATCGGTGTCGAACATTGTGATTACAGGGCTACCCTCGGTATGTGAAGCGATAGCCTCACGACGCTCCGGATAAACAGTAGAGAAGAACGACTGCAAAGTTGCAATCGACTCCTCGTGGCTCTGAGTTGCCTTATTGGTGAAGGCGTCGGTCATACCCTTCTTTACTGCCTCCAAGTTGAAAGGAACATCAGCCAACTGCTGCTTGATGCTTCCGCCAATGTTTGCTCCAAGGCAGTACGACAACGAATCGATCTTCGCCACATTGCCTTTCTTTACAGTTGTGCCGTTACCGCCACAAGATACTACCATAGCAGCACTTACGAGTGCCACAACAGCCATAAAAATCTTTCTCATCTTAACTATAATTTTAAATTGTTAGTGTTTGCAAAATCGTGCAAAAATACAAAATAAATTATGAACTCAAAACTATAACACTCTTTTTTTAATATATTGTGTAGTTCATAACCATATCCTACTTGCGATATTTTATCTCTAAAATCTCGACATCGTAGTTCAACATCGTATTCGCCGGCACTCCCAACGAGTCGTTACCCTCGACATCGTATGCCTGCTTCGATGGCAACCACGCATTGAAATGTGCGCCCTCACCAGCAAGGCGTACAACCTCCTGCAAGCCCTTGACAAAACCACGATAGGAGTCACGCAAGGTGTCTGCCTTGACCAAAACATCTCCTCGCTCGTTGGTTATTGTATAGACAAGTTTTACGGTGTCGCGCACACCCATAGAAGTCTGACGACTCTGGTCGCCAAGTCGCAAAATCTTGTAGGTAACACCGCTGCGGGTACGGACATATTGACGGTCACGCTTGCTCAAATCGGCAAGGTAACGCTCCTGATATGCCTGCGCCCTCTCGTGAATAAAGTAGGTCTTTTCGGCGAGGTAGTAGTTGCGAGCCTCCTCCATAGTCATCTTCGCAGAGCCATTATAGACATCGCGAATAGCCGCACACACTGCCTCAACATTGAGCGTGGAGTCCATCTCCATAAGCGAATGACCGACATTCAGACCTATGACATAGGAGAGGGTGTCGGTATCGCCCGCAAAATTTGACGCGCGTCGTCCGCACGACCCGAAAAGTCCAGCAAAGAGCGTCGCAACGACGATATATCTCAAAATCTTTCCCATAAAAACTATTTTAATGCAGCAACAATCATCTTTCCCAAAAGTCGCGCACCAACCGTAGCGTCCATAGTATATTCGAGGTTAGGCACAATCTCCGAAATATCAAAGCCCACAATCTTGCGACCTGAAGCCACAACGCTGTTGATAAGGTAGATAACCTCATCGAAGGTCATTCCGCCCGGAACAGGGGCATTGGTATTGTGACAGAACTCAATCTTCAAAGCGTCGATATCCAGGGACACATATACCTTCTCGGGAAGTCTGCCGACAATCTCGCGGCACAAATCACCCCAACTGCGACCCTCGAAACGCTCGGCAGCAAGACTCTCGGCAAGGAAAATCTCACTCTTGGGCGAAGCCTCGACAGCCAAAGCCTCCTCGTGGCTGATATCACGAACACCGACAGCAACCAACTTCTCTACTAACGCAATATCTTCGACTATATTGCGTGCAACACTGCGATGCGAGAAGTCATACTGCGGCTCCTGACGGAAATCGGCGTGCGCATCTATGAACAGCACACCCACACCATTGTGGCACTCGGCAACAGCCTTGACAGCACCATAAGCCACCGAATGGTCGCCACCGATAACTGCCACACACTTACCCTGCTCGGCATAGCGTTTAGCCTGATTATAGGTACTCTGCTGCATAGCGGCAAAACCTGCATTTATATGCTCGACCTTGCGGGAGATATGGTCAGCAGGATATATTGCACCGCCACTTGTATGGTGCGACACTCGCTCTGCCTCACGACCAAGCTGCTCGGAGAGCTCCTGTATATCGTAATCTATCTCCGCCGTAGCAACACGACCCGCAATAGACAGACCCGATGAGATATCGTAGGCACCACCCTTTACGGAGGCCTCTATGATAGCATCAGGAGTATAGGTTGCACCACGACCAAAATCCGCTGTAACACTCCACGGAGTAGAGATTATCACCACATCGGCATTATCGGCAGGGGTATTGTCGCTAAAATAGTAACCGCCATCAACAGTCGCATCACCACCAAGCACTTTTTTCAAGAAGTTCATCTCCATAGTACAGTCATTATATACTCTACAAGGTGCAAAATTATAAAAATTATTGAAAAATAATTCTATTTAAGCCACGAAGTCGCTATATTTGTACGATTTTAACAGAGATACCTCCAAGTGATGAAGATTGTAATCGACAAAGCCATTCCCTTTATCTCGGGCATTTTAGAGCCCTACGCCGAGGTGAGATACATCGACGGCGCAGAGTTTACGCCCGAAGAGGTGCGCGATGCTGATGCTCTCATCATTCGCACCCGAACACACTGCAACAAGGCGCTGCTCGAAGGCTCGAAGGTAGAGCATATCGCCACCGCAACGATAGGTTTCGACCATATAGACCTCGACTACTGTCGTGCAAACAACATCACCGTATCCACATCGGCAGGTTGCAACGCAAGAGGTGTTTTGCAGTGGATTTCGGCAACCCTCGCCACCCTTGCCAAGAGAGAAAATTTCCGCCCCGAAGAGCGCACGATAGGCATTGTGGGCGTAGGCAATGTAGGTTCGTTGGTGAAGGAGTATGCCGAGGCGTGGGGATTCAAAACAGTATGCTGCGACCCACCAAGAGAAGAGCGCGAGAAACTCGGTTTTGTAACCCTTGAAGAGGTGCTCAAAAGTGCCGACATAGTAACTCTGCACACACCTCTCGATGCGACGACACACCACCTTATAAACAGTGAAAACATCGCCTTGCTACACAGCGGAGCAACGCTTATAAATGCCTCACGAGGAGAGGTTTTGGCAACCAATGCCACCCAACGAGAGGATATCTCCTACGCCATAGATGTATGGGAGAATGAGCCAAACATCGACAAGGCATTATTAAGCAAATCTCTCATCGCCACACCCCACATTGCGGGGTACTCGCGTCAAGGTAAGGCAAATGCCACAGCAATGGCGGTAGATGCCATAGCACGACACTTCAATCTGCCACTTTGCGGGTGGTATCCACAGGGGGTACAACCAAGCTCTCCACGCCCAATTTCGTGGCAGGAGATGTGCAAGACAATAGCCGACTACTGCAACCTGCACCGAGAGAGCGATATTTTGCGCTCACAAAGTGAGAATTTTGAACATCTACGCAACAACTACCTCTACCGAGAGGAGTATTTCTAAAAAAATTATTACCTTTGCGTCGTTATGTCTAAACTTTTACGCATCATAGCAGCTCTTGCAGGCTCGGAGAGGGCGCACTCGTTTGCCATCTTTGCGCTGAAACTTGCCGACAAGATACCGTCGATAAAGTGGTTGCTGCACAAAATCTACGCAGTAGAGGATCCGCGACTCGAACGCGAGGTCTTCGGTTTGCACTTTCGCAACCCTATCGGTATGGCTGCGGGATTTGACCGCGACGCAGAGATTTTCCGTTCACTCAATGCCTTGGGATTTGGTTTCGTGGAGATTGGTACGGTAACTCCACGCCCACAATATGGCAACCCTAAACCCCGCCTCTTCACACTCCACGACGACCACGCCATTCTCAACCGCATAGGTCTGTCGAGCAAAGGCTTGGAGGAGGTTCTGGCGAATGTCCGCAACGAGCACAAGGGTATAATTCTCGGTTGCAACATCGGCAAAAACACCGTTACACCTCCCGATGAGGCGGCTACGGACTACCTGCGTGTATTCCGCAACCTCTACCAATACCTCGACTACTTCACCGTAAATGTGAGCTACAATACCACCCACAAGCAGTATGTACCTCGCACTCGTGAAAGCATAATGAAGATTTTGGATCCTCTCTTCGATTTTAGACGAGGACAAAACCAATACCGACCTATATTGCTCAAAATATCCCCCGATTTGACAAACGAGGAGATAGATTTGATGACCGACATTATGGTCGATACCCCTCTTGACGGAATCATAGCAACAAACGCCACCACGCGCCCACAAGAACTCAAAACATCAAGCGAAACACTGCGCAAATATGGCAGTGGCGCAGTCAGCGGAGAGCCTTTGACAGCTCGCGCCATCGAGGTCGTAAAGCGTGTATATGAGCGTTGTAACGGCACCTACCCTATCATTGGTGTCGGAGGCTTGATGTCCGCCGCAGATGTCAAGGCGATGTTCGACGCCGGAGCAACACTCGTACAGGTATATACGGGTTTTGTCTATAACGGAGTCGGCTTTGCAGGCGATATCTGTCGCTCTTTACTCGAAACTGACACCACCCAAGATAGCAGTAACGAGAACAAGGAAGAGCCAACCGAATAGCAATGAAAAGCACAATCATAACCATAGGTGACGAGATTCTTATAGGACAGATTCTCGACACCAATTCGCGCTATATATCCCGCGCACTCAACAGCAATGGCATAGTCGTAGCGGAGCGCACCTCCATAGGCGACAATGCGGAACAAATCACCTCTACTCTTGACCGAGCTCTTGCCGAGAGCGACATCGTTATCATAACGGGAGGTTTGGGTCCTACCAAAGACGATATCACAAAACACACCCTATGCCGATATTTCGGCTCTACAATGCGCTACGACGAGCAGGAGGCGGAGCATATTCGCACTCTGCTGGCACGACGCAATGTAGCCTTCAACGACCTCAACCGAGGACAGGCTATGGTGCCCGAGTGTTGTCAGGTTCTGCACAATGCTCACGGCACTGCTCCGGGTATGTGGTTTGAGCGCGACGGAAAGGTCGTAATATCTCTTCCGGGAGTCCCTTTCGAGATGCAGCACCTTATTGACGAGAGTGTTATGCCCCGTCTGCGAGAGCATTTCCAACTGCGCTCGATACTCCACCGCACAATGATAACCTTCGGTATTGCGGAGTCTATCCTTGCCGAGCGCATAGCCTCGTGGGAGGAGTCGCTGCCCGAGTATCTACACCTCGCCTATCTGCCCGCTCCGAATGTTGTAAGACTGCGACTCTCCGCCTACGAAGTAGATGGCAAAGAGGTGGGACAAGAGATTGAAAAACAGTTCGATGCTCTCCGAGAGATTATCCCCGACAATATCGTCGGTATGGAGGAGGCAACCATCGAGGAGTTGGTGCATAATTGGCTTATCCGCGAGGGCAAAACTCTCGCTGTGGCAGAGAGTTGTACGGGTGGAACCATTGCCTCAAAATTCACTGCACAGGCGGGTGCTTCTGCCTATTTCCTTTGTGGCGTAGTGTCGTATAGCAACGAGTCGAAACGAGATGTTCTGGGTGTTCCGATGAGCGACATCGAGCAGTTCGGAGCAGTATCCGAGCAGGTTGCAAAGGCTATGGCGCAGGGAGCGAAGGTCATTTCAGGGGCGAATTTTGCCATTTCAACCACCGGCATAGCCGGTCCGACAGGAGGCTCTGCCACAAAACCCGTAGGCACGGTGTGGATAGGCATAGCCACCCCAACCGATTGTTACGCAAGAGTTTATAACTGCGGAACAGACCGCTCACAGGTCATCGCACGCGCCTCTGCATACGCCATCGCGATGTTGCACGACGAAATATGCAAATTCAAGGGTTAAAAACTTTAGTTTTTTTTGACTACCTTTGCGCGTCCGAATTTTAAACAAACAGAACACTAAACAAACTATAACAATGATCAAAAACATCTTTTCATTCCTAACATTGTGCCTTGTTGCAGCTCTCACATTTGTTGGCTGCCAGGAGGACACAAAGGGTCCAAAGCACACTCGTGAGTACAATGTCACGATTTTGCAGACGACATCACGCAAACTTGCATCTAACTACACCGCTACAATTCGTGGTAAGCAGGATATCGACATCCGTCCGAAGGTGCAGGGTTACATCACCGACATCAAGGTGAAGGAGGGTTCGATTGTTCGTCAGGGACAAACCCTCTTCGTTATCGACCAGGTGCCTTATCAGGCAGCTTTGGCTACCGCAGAGGCTAATGTAAATGTTGCAAAGGCGCAGGTTGATGCTGCCGAGCTCTCGGCAACAAGTAAGGAGAAACTCTTTGAGCAGAACATCATCTCCGACTTCGACCTTCGTATGGCTCGCACACAGCTCGCTTCGGCAAAGGCACAGCTTGCACAGGCAAAGGCTAACGAGCTTACCGCTGCCAACAACCTCTCTTACACACTCGTAAAGAGCCCCGTTGATGGCGTAGTCGGCACACTCCCATTCCGTGTAGGAACTCTCGTAAGCCCATCGGACGCTGCTCCAATGACTTCGGTATCCGACAACTCCGAGATGTATGTTTACTTCTCACTCAGCGAGAGCCAGGTACTCTCTTTGAAGCGTCAGTATGGCGTTTTGGAGAAGGCGTTGCAGGAGTTGCCAAGCGTAGAGTTGCAACTTAACGACGGTTCGCTCTACTCGGAGAAGGGTCGCATCGAGGCTATCTCGGGTATCATCGACCCTACCACTGGTACCGTAACAATTCGTGCCAAGTTCCCTAACAAGAACCGACTCCTCTTGTCGGGTGGTGCAGGTGTTGTCATTCTTCCTCACAAGCAGGAGGGTTGCGTGGTAATTCCAAAGACTGCAACCTTCGAGATTCAGGATAAGGTCTATGTATATCAGTTGAAGAGTGGTATTGCCAAGGCAAAGGTTGTGAATGTATTCGAGATCAGCAACAGCAAGGAGTACATCGTTGAGTCGGGAATTATGGCGGGCGACACCATCGTTGTTGAGGGTGTAGGTCTGTTACGCCACGACACTCCTGTGAACATTAAGGAGTTCGTTAAATTCGAGGATAAGGAGTAACCCAAAAATAGGCGAATAAAATGAATATAAAAACCTTTATAGATCGTCCGGTGCTATCAACGGTAATCTCCATTGTGGTGATTATCGGAGGTCTTATCGGCTTGGCAATTTTGCCTATCGAGCGTTATCCGAATATCGCTCCGCCATCGGTTACCGTTGGTGCATCATACCCGGGTGCAAGTGCAGAGACAATCCAGAAGAGTGTGGTTGTACCTTTGGAGGAGGCAATCAACGGTGTGGAAAATATGATTTATATGTCCTCCTCGGCAAACAACTCGGGTGGTTGTTCGGTTACAATTCACTTCAAAGCGGGCACAAATGCCGATATGGCTGCTGTGAATGTGCAGAACTGCGTAGCGCGTGCTACACGACAGCTCCCAAATGAGGTAAATGAAGCCGGAGTTACCGTAAAGAAGCGTCAGACGAGTGTCTTGGAGCGTGTAGCAATATACAGTCCGAACAGCACCTATGACCGTACATTTATCGTAAACTATATCAAGATTAACCTCGTGCCTGCAATCTCCCGTATTCCGGGTGTGGGAGATATCGAGGTGCGTGGTTCGGACTACTCGATGCGTATCTGGCTCAAACCAGAGGTTATGGCTCAATATAAGCTCATTCCTGCGGATATTGCTGCTGCGGTTGGTGAGCAGAATATCGAGGCTGCAACCGGTTCCTTGGGTGAGCAGTCTGACCAGGCGTTCCAATACGCAATGCGTTACAAGGGTCGTTTGGAGAAGCCAGAGGAGTTCGGAAATATCGTAATTCGCGCCTTACCAAATGGTGAGGTATTGCGAGTAAAAGATGTTGCCGACATCGAGTTGGGTACATCATCATACCAATACATCGGCACAATTAACGGCAGACCTGGAACAGAGTTCGTTATCTACCAAACACCTGAATCGAATGCTACGGAGGTCATCAACAAGATTGACGCCTTGCTCGAAAAGGCTCGCGAGGACTTCCCTGTCGATCTTGATATGATTATCTTGGAGAGTGCTAACGACTTCCTCTATGCCTCTATCTACAATGTGATCCGCACACTCTTGGAGGCTATCGTTCTCGTAACACTCGTGGTATTCGTATTCTTGCGTGATATACGCTCGACACTTATCCCGCTTATCGCAACCATCGTTTCGATTATCGGAACATTCTTCTTCCTCTACATTTTCGGATTCAGTATCAACCTCTTGACTCTCTTTGCGTTGGTGCTCTCGATTGGTGTGGTAGTAGATGATGCGATTATTGTGGTGGAGGCGGTACACGCCAAGTTCGATGCAGGATATCGCTCCCCTTACAAGGCCACGATAGATGCTATGGAGGGTATCACCTCGGCAATCTTGACCTGTACGCTCGTATTTATGGCGGTGTTTATCCCTGTATCGTTTATGAGCGGTACATCAGGCTCGTTCTACACACAGTTCGGTTTGACTATGGCTGTTGCGGTGGGTATCTCGGCTTTGAACGCCTTGACACTCTCGCCTGCACTCTGTGCGATATTCTTAAAGCCAAAAGATGAGAACGGAGATACCAAGGAGGTGTCTTTCTCGAAGCGTTTAGGTATGGCTATGGACTCGGCTTTCGAATCGACTCGTCGCCACTATCTGCGAGGCGTAACATTCTTCTTGCGCCATCGCTGGGTATCGGTAATTCTGCTCGTTCTTGCCAGCGGTGCTTTGGTTTACTTTATGAGAACAACCAAGACGGGTCTTATCCCTCGTGAGGATATGGGATCCCTGCTCGCTTATGTTACTGCGCCTCCGGGATCATCACTCTCCACAACCAACAACATCATCAACCGTATCGACGATGACATCATTAGTGGCATCAAGGAGGTCAACGGTTATAGTTCAAGTACAGGTTACGGTATGGCCGGATCGAGTTCGTCTGCTGGTATGTTCGTGTTGCGTTTGAAGCACTGGGACGAGCGTCCTGGCAAGGAGCATAGCGTTATGGCTATCCAGGATCGAATTAAGGCCTATGCAGAGGATTTCAGCGATGCTACAATCTACACCTCGACCCCTGCAATGATTCCTGGTTTCGGTGCTGCCGGCGGTTTCAATCTATATGTGCAGGATCGTAAGGGTGGCACTATCGAAGAGTTGGCAGAGGTTACAAACCAATTCATCGCAGCCTTGAAGGAGCGCCCCGAGATTTCATCGGCATACACCTCGTTTAAGCCAAACTTCCCGCAATATCAGATAGATGTCGATGCTGTGAAGTGTAAGCGTGCCGGAACATCTCCAAAGGAGATTTTGAGCTTGCTGAACGGATACTACGGTGGTATGATGTCCACTCGTTTCAACCGATTTACAAAACTCTATCAGGTGCGTGTTCGCGCTCACTCACGCTACCGTACCGACTTGCAGACTCTGAATAATATCTATGTGCGTATCGGCAACGAGATGGCTCCAATCAGCCAGTTCGTAACCATCGAGAAGATTTATGCTCCGGAGAACCTTGCACGATTCAATATGTTCCCTGGCATCAGCGTAAATGGTCGCTCGGAGGAGGGTTACTCTTCGGGTGACGCTATCAAGGCTGTGCAGGAGGTTGCAAAGATACACTTGCCTATGGGTTATGGCTACGACTTCTCGGGTATTGCTCGTGAGGAGGCAGAGAGTACAAACAACACGACCATCATCTTCGTGATCTGTATTCTGCTCATCTACCTCATTCTCGCAGGTCTTTACGAGAGTTTTATCGTGCCTTTGGCGGTTATCCTATCCGTACCATTCGGCTTGATGGGTAGCTTTGCATTTGCAAATATGATGGGCTTGGAGAACAACATCTATCTGCAAACAGGTCTTATTATGTTGATTGGTCTGCTCTCGAAGACAGCCATCCTGATTACCGAGTTTGCGGGCGAGAACCGCAGCAAGGGTATGAGCATCGCTCGCGCAACATTCGTTGCTGCCAAGGAGCGTTTCCGTCCAATCTTGATGACCGTCTTGACAATGGTGTTCGGTATGATTCCTCTTATGTTCTCGACAGGCGTAGGTGCGAATGGTAACAACACTCTCGGTTCGGGTGTTGTGGGTGGTATGCTTATCGGTACACTCGCATTGCTCTTCGTTCTCCCTGCACTCTTCATCATATTCCAGTGGT
>JAEIGA010017258.1_pt1 | contig 10993 bp, 5 predicted proteins | sample 9270691 | NCBI WGS metagenome assembly JAEIGA01 (sample SAMN17057246, study PRJNA624740) | gut metagenome | biome: biome; isolation source: fecal sample | host: Bos grunniens | place: China: Xizang | collected 2019 | reverse complement strand
TGCTACTTCAAATTTTCTATAGATGTCTCCAGCTAAAGCACCAAACGCTATTGCTCCAGATAGTGGATCATCTGCCTGAGCCCATGCCCATGCTATATCTCCTACAGTACCACCAATCTTAGCACCTTTACTGAAAGCACCATGCATACTTCTACCTTCACCGAAACGACCATTATTTAGTCTATTCATCCAAGCTAGTCCTCCACCAAGCATTGCTGCAGGATCTAATGTGGCTAATACTAAACCTGATCCCCATTTAGCAGCTTTACCTCCTAATGAAGTATTGGCTCTAGTAAGTACTTTTTCAAAGTGGAATTCTCTATAGCCTCTTGCCAACGCTCTACGAATTATACCTTGACCCATTACTTCATTCATCATAGGTTTAACGAAACTTTCAATTGGGTGATCCCAAGTTTGGAAGTTAGCGCCGTATACTTGTTCAGATATATATGATTCTAATGGTGTTTCTATATGCATTAATTTATTATGTAGGAATGGTATACGAGCATGAGCTATAAGTTCTTGTAGTCCTCCCCAAGCTTCTTGTACAGGCCCTACAGTAGCTAGATTACCTATAGCAGATGTATCTGACATATCTCTATCTGCGACACCCATATCCATTAAACGTTTGTTAATGTTTTCGTCCTTAATAAATATTGCAGCATTTCTAATAACGCCTTCACCTGTTGGGTCATTTACAGTAGTACTAGTTCTATATGTGATTTTTTGTCCAGGCTTTAAGAAGTCACCCAACTCTCCATTGTAGTTATCATTGAACTCTATACCTGCTAAAGTAAGTACTTGATTGTTAACAAGAGTTACTGTACCGTCTTTATTTAGTTCTTTAACTACTCCATGTTCATAATGAGTATCTGTTTTTAAATATTGATAATCATAGAACTCATGATTACCAGACATACGTTTAGTACGAGCTTCTATTTGTTTAATCTCTGCTTTTAGTTCTGGATCTTTGATATGATGCTTAACTATGTTATGCCATATCTTATACTCGTTACTATTAGGAGCAACGTCTGCTAGTATTTTAAATTTATCAAATGAACCATAACCATTTTCATCTGCAAACTCATCAGGATGTAATTCATTAAGAGCTTCATAACCTTTACCAGGAAGTCTCATTTCACCTTTAGTTACTTTAGTCCATGGTACACCATAATGGAATTTATCTGGTAACCATTCAGGCATGTTATTAACAAGAGGGTTATAGTCTATTCTGCTTTTATCAGAAGACGGGAAGAAACGTCGAGCGATCTCCATGAAGCCGCCACCAAGTCCACCTATACCTGCATCCCAGAAGCCTCTAGAGAATGACATGTATGAACCAGCATTTTCATATCTTAAACTAAAGCTATTATCGCCAAATGCTTTATCATAAACGAATCCATAAATACCTGATAAGTTTTTAGCTGAATGTCCTATATCAGATAGATAGTCTGCATATTTATTCTTATTAATCATAGCAGGATCTAATCTGTCACTATAGTACTGATCAGTGAAGTTATAGTATTCATTTATTAAATTGTTATAGATATATGTTCCTTCATTAGTAGAGTCTGGTGTTCTATATGAATTACTAACTCTACCTTTATTTTTAATAGTGTTATTTATATTTGTTATTATGTTTTGAGATATCTTAGATTCTCTACCCATTTCTTGGGCTATTGCATTAACTGCTTTTTGAGAGGCGCCCTCATAAAGATAAGTACTAGTTTTTCCGTACTCTGCTTCACTATATGTAGAGCCATCAGGAGCATTATAGTCGCTTATGTTATTTACATTATTCATGTATTCAGCGCCACGTATTTGTCCATTGCCTGTTAACGTAATAGTTCCTGGAGTGGCATTGCCATATGGTACATAAGTAGCATTTCTAATATCTGTACCATTAACCACTAACATGTCATCGTAATCAGATGCTTTACGTTTTATACGTTCATTTAATTTTCTGATTATGCCTTTAACATCATGGTCTTTACCAGTAAGACGCTTTTTGATTTCTGGTAACATGATTTGAGGCTTAATTACTTCACCTATAGTAGGGTTAAGTATAGCTCCCCAGAATGAACCTTCAGAGAACATCTTTCCTGTTAATGGTGTAGGTGCATCATCTATATGTTTTCTTTCTAACCAATATGGGTCCATTAGATATCTTACAGTACTGAATGGATGTGTAGGAGTTGGTATGATACTATGAGCCCATTTCTCTTTGTTAGAACCATATAGTACTTTATCTTTGTAGTCACTATGTATACGTCTTAAGTAGTTAGGTTGGAAGAATGATATATCCCCACCACGGAATTCAGATGCAGAACCGAATCCCCAGAATCTAGATTTACGTACAGGAGAGTATCCTTCTTCATACCACTCTTTACGTTCTTCTGCAGTTTGGAAGTCTGTACTACCTGTCCAGTATTCTGCTATAACCGATGTACGTTTGAACCAATCTAGTCCTTGTCCTAGTCCTGTCTTATAAGCAATACCTCTACCCATTATATCAAAGTTAGATACGGTATTCGCTAGGGCCCCTGTTATACCTACACCAGTTATGTCTTGAGACATATCGTTTAAATAATCAAATGCAGTGTAAGCTGCCATAGCAGGGAATACCCTCTTCAGCATCATTGCTTTAATAGTATTAAGAGGCGATGAAGTAGAAGCATCTGATAAAGCAAGACCGGCTTCTTCAACACCCATAGATAATCTATTAATCATATATTGAACTACTAAAGTAGCAGAAGTCGTATGTTGTAAATCATTACGTCCTGCATTTAATTCTTTCAATGCAGCTTTCATCTTTGTAGTATCATTTATATTCTTTAATAGATCCATACCTATATTAGATTTAGGTATAAAATCATAAGTGTTATATTCAGGCGCATAGTCTTCATGTAAACCATTGAAGCTACCTTTATGTAATACACCATAGTCTTTTTTAAATGACTCCATAAACGTATTCATGTAGTATGCATCTGCTGCATGATCTGGATCATTTATATAATTTAGGTATTTATCTACGCTACCTCCAGGAGCAAACAATGAAGTGAATAGCATATCTTCATCTGATGCAGTAGTAGCTTTTTGCCATCTTTGCCATTGTGTTAATAACTCTAAAGACTCTAATTCTTGTCCATTAAATCCTGCCATGGAATTAGCTTTGATAACTGTCATGATGTCTTCTTCTGTAGTTATTTCTTTAAGTATCTCTTGTCTTATTATTCCAGATACATCCATGACATTTGTTTCTGAGAATTCTATATCTAAGATAGGTACTTTCTTAGTACTTGTAGACTCTATAGATATTCTATCTAAAGTTCTTGCTGCGTTATCTTGATAACTATTTAATATGTCTTGAAGTCTTGTATTATTAATAATTAGCTTGTTATTAGAATTAAGACTAACTAATGCATCTAATACATCTTCAGGTCTATCTTGTGATAGAGCAAGGTTTAATAGCTCTTGCATTTTTGAAAGGCTATAACCAAGTTCTGAATACGGTTCAAATGTATTATTATTTACTAATTCATCTACTACTGTTTTAAGCTTAGCTACTCCATGGTCGTCAAATACATTACTACTAGCTTTAGATTTGAATATGCTATTAACAACCTTGAAGTCTTCATGGTATCGAGCCATTACATCTATTTCACTAACGCCTAGTTCTGCAGCTCTATTAGCTATCTTTTCTTGTAATGATCCTTCGCTGAATAATAAATCTAAGTCACGATTTAATATGTTTCTTTCCCAGTCTGGATTTGAAAACTTATTAAACCATTGATGCATACGCTCAAATACATTAGGACGACCTGTTTGACCTATATCTAATTTTTGAAGCAATGGAGTAGTAGCACTAAGAGGATCTCGTTTATCAGAACCCAACAAACTCTTTAACACTCCAGAGAATGAACCGTGTAGCATATTAATAGATGTACCTTTACCTAGTTCTTCTCCTAAGTGATAGTTTCCATCCTTGTCTCGTGTAATGCCATACAATGTGTCTTCTATTACATATCTAGATTCTTTAAGTATTTGATCTTCGGCATTGTCTAGATAAGACATAGTACCTTTAAGTCCTGCATGAAGCATGTAAGAATCAGGTGCATTCTTCATACCTTGCCTGTCTATACCTTTTGTAAGAATTCTACCCACTAAACTACTATCGAATTTTTTCTTCATGGAGTTTATATGTTCCATACTTTCAGTAAGGTCTATAAACTCTAATGTTCCATCTTTATTTGTTCTGACTCTTAAGTATTCATCAAAGATAACATCGCTGCCAATTTCGCCACTTGCATGTTTTCTTTTTAGTTCTTTAAGAGTGTTTATGAACTGATCATTTTCATGACCTCTTAACTTGACTCTGTTCTTAATTACTTCTTCGAAGTCATCGGCATCATCTAAACCTAACTGTTTAAGATTGCCTAACACTTCACCTACTGTTGCTTTATGCGAACGAAGTAGTTTATCGTCTAGATTATCTATACCAAATCTTTTACCTATTCTATTTATGAAGTCATTATCACGAGTTCGCTTTTTAAAGTTTTCGAACTTAAGCTTTTTAACGTCCTCTATGAAAGGCATTATCTCTCTTTGATTTAGACTTTCTTTGGTAACATCTCGCATAGCCTTTGCTGTACGATATACTATCTCTTTAGCATCTGTAGGATCAACGCCATACATTTCTATAGTACGTTTTAAGAAGTCTGTACTAACGTTACCTCTTGTGTCAGATACTTCTTTGTACTTCTTAGCAGTCTCTCTGACTAATTGAGTTAAAGCTTGGTCTGTGTATTTATCTTTAAATTGTTGATCTTGTAAGATTGCTTCTAAAGCACCTTGCCTTGCATCAAGAACTTTCTTTCTAGTAAAGTCCTTAACTATTTCGGAACTACTAGTTTGATTTATATTCTTTATTCTACCTAGAGCATTAGTTGTTCTTGCTGTACTAGGATTTATTGGTCTACCTTTTTTACTAGCTAATACATCTTTAAATACTTGACCTTTCTCTCCAATGGATTTATTGTAAGCATTATAAAGATTCATAGCTGTACCTTTTTTACCAAGCATTTCTTTCTGGAACGTTTTCTTTGTATCCATCACTGCAGGGAATAATCTATTAGATTTTTCCAATAGACCTGAGCGTGAAAAAAGGGCCACTCCTGCACCAACAGCGAGAGCGACCCTACCTGCTTTTAGGACACGTTTTACCGTTGAAGGATCGCGTTCAGAATCTCTACGTTTTTTCTTCGCCAATCGTGTCACCACCTATTTAATTAATGATTATGGTACCATCCTGGTCTTAATGCAGGATTTACAGTATCAGCAGTTTGAGTTTCAAAACCTGTAAACGCTGAGTCATATTGCATAGCATCTGCGAATTCTGGATGCTGTCTAATAAAGTCTTGATAAGCTCTCATTTGTTCTTGTGTCATTTTACCGTTACCTTTTGCAGCAGGCGCTGCTTGTTGTTGAGGCTGAGGCTGTGGTCGAGGCTGTTGATATTCTTGATATGAAGGTGCAGGTTGTTGTTGTGGTTGAGCTGGATAATCTTCTTCAGATTTAATACCCATATCAACTAACTCTTGTGTAGACACTCCTGCCACTTCTGCCAAATAATCAATTATATCTAACTGGAATTGCACCCCTCTTATATTCTTTAATATCCATTCTGCTTGAGCATATATTTTCATAAACTTAAAATTGTTCCATGATTCTATTTCATCTATTGTATAACTAGGAAAAGCTTCAGCTATAACACAAGCCATTTCACTTCCTAATTGTTCTGCTTCTTGTCTATTCATATGTAATAGATAAAGCATACTCTCTGGGTCCAAGCAAGACTTCTCTATAATGTCTTGACATAGTTTATCAGGAACTCCTGCAGGACACTCATCTAAATCAAAATCAGGAGGATAAACAATAGCCGTCTTTACAATGGCATCTTGTTTATCCCAATCATTTAAGTTTTCATTAGATAATATATCTTTATATTCTTTACGCCCTAATGGTCTATAAGAATACAGTTGCCCATCTATTTCAGAGAAAAATACGGCTGTGTATTTCTGGAAAGTATCCTCAATAAGCTGATCTAAATCAATACTCTGTTTATTAGAATCATTTACTATTTTCATTTAATCACCTAGCATTGTTCAGTTTGAGGTGTTTCTCCGAAGCCTGATTTAAGCATACATTCAGTAGATATTATATCTGCAACTGCAGCCATTTGTTCTACTATTCCTGCTGGATATATTATAACAGCCTTTGCTATCTCTTCTTGTCTTAAATCATATGTAGCATCTTCATCTATTATTTGCTCTGCATATTTTTCTCCATTTTCATCTACTCTAATTTCGTCTTTATATACAGCCAAATTCATTACTTCTTTGAATTCACTACGTTTTAACATTCTCCATACAATAACTTCATCAGCTATTATAGTTTTATAAACACGCCCATATTTCTTTTTAGCTTTGTCTATTATAACTTGTAATTCCTCTTCTGGTGTTAATTGTACTTTTGTTTCTTGTTTCATTACTACCACTCTCCTATTTATATATTTGTATTATATTATTACTAAACTACTAATAATTTTTAACTGTTCCAAGATGTAATGTAGTAGGATATTCTATAGCGTAATCCTTCTTACCATCATTACAATTTAAGTATACTACACATTCTAATTCTGTTATTGTATTCTCTGAAAACATGTTTTTAATTTTCTTACCTACATTAACATGCGTACCTTGCATCTCATGATAATAATACCACTTCTCTGATTTCTTATCTAGCTTAAATGAATATGAACCAGTTAATGCTATATCAGTTATGGCTATTGAAGCGGACTCTACTTTTAATTCTAGATCATTATGAGGACATACATATAAAGTCATTCGAGAAGTTCCATCTACATAATCATAAGTAGGATTTATATAGATACCAAGAGTCTCAGGATGTTCTTTACAATAATTAAATACTGCATCTTCTTCGCCTTTAACAGATATATTCCCAATTTTATATGGTTCACTTGTGCTGATAGATTCACCTTCTTTATCTTTTTCAGTAACAGTGTATTTATCATCTTCTGCCTCTGTAGTTGAATCTGCAGGATCTGAGATTTGTACAATTAAGTCTTTGGCTACAAAGGTATACATATCTAATATAGGTTCTCCTGATGTATCAAACGCTTGTCTGTATGATGTTATATAACAGCCTACTAATGTTTGAGTACATGAGTTATAAGATTGCTCGCCTTTATCATCTCCATAACTGATTGTTATATCAAAGCCTTTATCAAATAAAGCTTTGTTATCGTCAGCACAGAAGAATTGAGCTTCTTCATACTCTGTAGCATATAATGATTCCGCCACACTTTCTAGTATATAATGCATATCATAACTACGTGTAAAATTAATTGCGAAAGAACCCTGTATTGCTTTTTGTCCTGTTATAATTCTTTTAGGTACAAAGTTATTATATCCATATATAGGAATCTTTCTTTCTTCTATTACGAAATCAAATGCAACCATTTCGTCTATTAATAAATCTCCAAAATAAACATCTGTGTCTATACTACTGAAGTAACGTTTCTGTACTAGTTCAGAGCCTTTATATGTATTAACTACTGATGTATATTTTTCTCTATTTAATAAGTTGCCACCATAAACATAATAAGGTTTAGCCATTATCTATCACCTACTTTAACTTCGAACCCTAGTTCTTTATGGTTATAATTACTAGAATCAAATACTATAAAGCCTAGTATTTTATCTATATATTCATTGACTAAATATACTGCCATATAATCACCTTCAATGTCTATAAGTGATTCTATATTATATATTTTGCTAATAACATCTTGGGCTTCTAAGTCATAAATTTTAACTATTATCTTAGTACTTAAATCTGTTCCAGGATCAATTTTGAATCTATCAAATGTAGGATAGAATGTAAGTCTATTTGCTCTATTGATATTTAATTTACTAGAAATATTAATCAGAACTGTTTCGTATAATATTTCTTTTAAAGCATCACTTACATAATATGAATTCACTCCATACTCTAATAGTTTATATTCAAAACGAGTATCTAAATCTTTCATAGGAACTGATTCAGAATATAGGTCATTTACGATATCAGACAATACATTATTACCATTAGGTACTTTATCAACCAATAAACGTTTCTTAGTATTTAACGCCGCCATAAGTTCTTTATTTAATACTTCATTTAATCCTACTGATTGCTTATAGTTAAATATGAATGTTTTAGATATAGTATTTCCTTCAGAACTTTCTATCCAAGCAGTGTATATTTTATCAGATTCAAATGGTATAAAATGTTCATTTAAATTTATTATCTTAGTTAATCTATTGAACGAAACCTTTCTACATGGTAAAGTGTCTAGTGTATAATACATATTAGAAACACATAAGTAGTATGTTTCATTTGTTAACACTTTATCATCGTATTGAACATCGGCATAGACTATATCGTCTTCTATATATAAATAAGGTTCTTCTAATAACTGTCTATCACATAAATGATTATCTCTGATCGATAATGCATATAGGTCTTCCATTTCTAATGAAGGATACATAGCCTTGTTATAAGAAGTATCCAGAGTCTTATATTTACCCACATCTCTATACTTAGCCAAGAACTCTTTACCTTCTGAACTGAATACTGTTAAATATTGCTTAACAGAACTTATGTTGTCATCAATGCCATATAGACTATATAACTTATTAGGTAGTCCTTCAAATGGATCGTTTGCTGTAATAATACCTTCTAATTTCATTTTGTTATTTGCAGTATTAGAATAATACTTTGTCATGTCCCAATTGTCTATAGCAAGTTCAGTATCAAATAAGTTATTACGAACAATGTTTAATTTGTAAGGATTATTTATATTATATGCATCTAACATAGAATTCTCAAATTGAATACCGTATAGCATAAGCTCTTGCTTAACAGTATCATTAGTTAGATTATTTAAGCCGCTAACTATGTTATCGTATTCCCACGTCTTCGCTCCTGTATCTATATCTGTAGTAAGTAAAGAATCTAATTTCTTTATCGTAGTGTCATAATCATTTTGAAGCATATTCTTATTAGAAGTAACATAGCTCTTAAACATATTATAATAAGTATTCTTCTCAGGGAATGTTTTTATTTTAACTGAACTAGAATCTATATTATTATCTGTGGCATATATAGTGTATTGAGTATTACTTTTTAAGTTTGAGAAAGTAACCATGCGTCCATTATTCGGTTGAATAAGTTCTTCTTCCCCACTAGCAAAACAAACTATAGAGGTATAACTATTATTATACATAGCAACTGTTATAGATGAATCAGTTACATTTTCTATAATTGGATAAGCCATTCTTGCAGCAACAGTACTAGTGTTAACTGATTGCTTTTTCTTTATGATTATTTTTTCTATATTAGATTCTCTAGTTCTTGTTGTATTCATATATCTTGCATTATAATAACCAATAGATAATTCTACATAATAAACTTCTGAAGAGTTAACAGCTATAGTTTTATCTATTGTCCCAGTTAATAAGTTGGTTATGTATATAAAACCTTCATGTTGTTTAGGCGACAATGTTAAAGTAACTATCCCTGTTAGTTCTTCTCCTATAGGTTGTTCTATAGAAGCATATAGATTTATACTTTCTTTATTATAGTAATCTGAATTATTTCTTATTTTATCACTTATTACTTTTCCACCTGTCTCTTGAAATTCTGCTAACTCTACTACTTCTGGAATTGCGTCTGATCTAGTTATTATTCCTCCAGTTGGCAAAGCTTTCTTCTGAGTTTTGCTTTCTTCGTCTCTATCTGCTGTTAGTGTTTCCATTCCTAGCGCAACAAACTGATATGTATTTTCTGTATATAAATCGTTTATAGACATTACTTGTCCTTCATTGATAAGTTTAACTCCATAGATTGCCATTCTTGATCTACGTCCATATTCATTAGCGAAGTTTATAGTAAGGTCCATTGCAGGTATTTCGTCTGGTATCAGAACCTCTACTGACTTCATAATGTTATCAGCAAAGTGTTTATCAAACACAGCAAATACTAAAGAACCTGCTATTGTTCTTTGGCCCATGACATAATCTTTTGCATTTATGTTTCCTAAACTTCTTACTGGTCTTTTGTCTTGATGTGTACTTACACTTAATGTCTGTAATGAACCAAGTGTGAAGTATATACTGTCTTCGTTTTCTGTACCATTTTTATTCTTTAATGGTAATGAAGCTGTGACTACAATATCACATCCAGAGTAGCTATCATAACCATTTACTGAAAAATAGGCCATAAAAAATATCACCACCTTTGCCAATTTTTTGATATACTATATATATAGTATAAGGTTTAGCTAATTAAATATTACTTTGAATATATGTGGAAAGGTTGGTTATGTGTATGAATATTAAAAACAAAAGTATAGTAGAATTATATCCTGAGTTAGGAGACAGAGAAAACCCTCGCCGTTTTATAGAATTCCTAAATGAAGATGTGCAAATATTTATAGCAGAATGTTATAATCATGCTGGTTATGAGATTAATGATTATGTCAACGATGTGTGCAGAGTATTAATGGATTACTTAGTTAGAAAAGGTCATGTGGACCCAAATACTCATAGACATAGTTTAGTTGACTGTCTATTAATATCTGCTTTACTACATGATGTATATTATGAAGGACCTAGCAGACCTAGTACTTTATTCAGAGCTCGTGAAGAGTTTACACCTATAGCTAGAAACAAAGACCTATATGTATATGGTGCAATACCAGAACAAGTAATAGACGCTGTCTTCCAAGCGATAGAAGAACAGATGGGTGATGCATCAGAGATTAAAAAACTTGCACCTATACCTGGAGGACCAGCTGACATATTAGCTACATCTATATGGATAGTACAAAATTATTTTGTATATTAAAAAGCACCCTGATTGGGTGCTT
>JAEIGA010017257.1_pt1 | contig 10994 bp, 11 predicted proteins | sample 9270691 | NCBI WGS metagenome assembly JAEIGA01 (sample SAMN17057246, study PRJNA624740) | gut metagenome | biome: biome; isolation source: fecal sample | host: Bos grunniens | place: China: Xizang | collected 2019 | reverse complement strand
TTCGTTTGATTTCTAAAATTAATCTAAAAGCACGCTAGATATAAAATCTAGCGTGCTTTTATTTAAATGGTGAATTATACTATCAAGTGCAACACCTTAAAAAGTGTTGCACTTAGTTTGACAAATCACCTTTATAAATTTTATGCTTTGGCAGGGCAACGTTGCGGTTCGCACGTCACGTGCATACCCAGCGTTTTAAACGTTTTTTCGTCCACGTGAGAAAGCATTACCGTTGAATGTACTTGGCAATTTTTCAGTTTATCGAGTTGCGCAACGGCAAGCTTTGCCATTCTATCCGAAACGGCGCAAATGGCAAGCGCCATTAAAATTTCGTCCGTGTGCAGACGGGGATTTTCCGAGCCCATATGATTAACTTTGAGTTTTTGTATCGGTTCAATAATCGTGGGGGAAATGAGCGCAATGGAATCGTCGATACCACCCAAAACCTTTAACGCATTCAAAAGCGCCGCCGCGCTTGCGCCGAGTAGCTCACCCGTTTTTCCCGTGACGATTTGCCCGTCGCCAAGCTCAATTGCAACGGCAGGCGCGCCCGTTTGTTGCGCCTTTTTCAGGGCAGGGGCAACCGTTTTTCTATCGTCCTGCGAAATACCTGCTTTGCTCATTAACAGCTCGATTTTCGCCACGACTTCCTTGCCGATACGTCCCTTTCTTGCATCGCAAAGCGCGGAATAATAACGGCGGATGATTTCGCCTTGGGAAGCCTTTTTGCACGCTTCGTCATCAACGATACAAAAGCCTGCCATATTCACGCCCATATCCGTGGGGGATTTATACGGCGAATATCCTAAAATTTTATTCAGCATTGCGCTCACAACGGGGAAAATTTCCACGTCGCGGTTGTAATTGACCGCCAAGGATTGATACGCTTCCAAATGATAAGGGTCTATCATATTCACGTCGTTTAAATCGGCGGTTGCCGCTTCATACGCCGCGTTCACAGGATGCGAAAGTGGCAAATTCCAAATGGGGAACGTTTCAAATTTCGCGTAGCCTGCTTTCACACCACGTAAATTTTCGTGGTATAATTGGGATAAACACGTCGCCATTTTACCGCTCCCAGGTCCTGGCGCGGTGACGATTACAAGTCGGCGTGAAGTGGGTACGTATTCGTTTTTACCATAGCCGTTTTCGCTTACGATTTTTTGTACGTCGGAGGGGTAGCCCTCGATTGCGTAGTGCTTATATACGTTCACCCCGATAGCGTTCAGGCGTTTGATGAACCCGTCCACGGCAGGCTGGGGACTATACATCGTCATCACCACGCTTTTTACGAGCAAGCCTTTGCTTTGGAAAATATCAATCAAACGCAAAACGTCCACGTCGTAGGTGATACCCAAATCGTTTCTATACTTATTTTTAATAATATCGTTCGCACTGATAACGACGAGAATTTCCGCTACGTCTTTGAGCTTTAACAGCATTTTAATTTTACTATCCGGCTCAAACCCAGGGAGTACGCGAGAGGCGTGATAATCGTCGAACAGCTTGCCACCGAACTCTAAATACAGCTTGTCCCCGAACGAATTGATGCGTTCTTGTATCTTTTCCGATTGCAATGAAAGATATTTTTTATTATCAAATCCGATACGATTCAACTTTGTAGCCTCCGTTTTCGCTATTATATCTATTTTATCAAAAATTCACGTGTTTGTCAATGTTATGAACGCGGATTTTCTCGCAGAAAAAGGAGATTTTTAAAAAACAAACCGTGGCTTACTTCGCCACGGCTACACGTTCCTTTTATCAAAATTATTAAATTTTCTTTTTCAGCTCACGCACGGCGTTGCCAAGGAAAAATTCCGCCGTCGTACCCTTGCGAATGAGTGCCACCGCTTCTTCGGGCGTACACCAACGCGCTTCCGCCACTTCGTCCTCTTTGAGCTTAATCGGCTTATCTTCCACCACGACGATGAAATTCAGCATCAAAAGCTCCTTGCGCTGATGATACCGCGACGACATATACTTGGCTTTCACTACGTCCAAACCCAGCTCTTCCTTGATTTCGCGCGGAATCGTCTTTTCGGCGTTCTCGCCCTTTTTCACGTAGCCTGCAAACAGTATAAAATCGTCGTCTTCCACGTGTTTGGCAAGCAGTATTTTATCCTGCGCGCGGTTCGTCACAACCATACTCACCGCCACCGAAAATTGTGGAAACATATACGATTCGCATTGATTGCAGTAAGGCACTAATCCCTCGTTCTCGCAAAAGCGAAGCGAGAGCTTTTGTCCACATTCTCTACAAAACATAAATTTAACCTCCTTATCCTATTTTTCGTTTGACTTCTATTCTATATTATAATACCCTTTTTTTCACCGTTTGTCAACACAACGGGGAAAATTTTCTAAAATTTTCATAAAATTCACAAATCTCTTGCCAAAATACGCTGGTTGTGCTATAATGATTATATTATGAAATATATTGAACTTACCATTCACACCACCACGCAGGCAAGCGAAATTATTGCCGACGTTATGTGGAACTACACCGATTTCGGCGTGACCATTTGCGACCGCAACGATATTATCGCGCTCCAAACGAGCAAAGAAACGACTTATTGGGATTATATGGACGACGAGCTTACCGAAAATAAACAATCGGACGTACTCGTCAAATGCTATATCGAAGAAGAAAGCGCTCGTGAAACCGTTGCTTCTATCCTTTCCGATATTCAAAACGCGAAATCGCTCGCAGGGGACGCGCTTGCGTTCGGTACGCTCGAAGATACCAAACGCACGGTCGATGGCGACGATTGGATTGACGTTTGGAAAAAACATTTCCGTCCTATCCGTTTGGGGCGTATCGTCGTCGTACCCGAATGGATTGACTATACCCCCGAAGAAAACGAGCGCGTCGTTCTGCTCGATTCGAATATGGCGTTCGGTACGGGCGAACACGAAACGACGTCTATGTGCGTGGAATGGATACAGCAATTTATTACGCCCGATTCCGTTTGTATTGACGTGGGCGCAGGAAGCGGTATTTTGGGGATTTCCGCAATCAAGTTGGGCGCAAAAAAGGCGTATTTGACGGACATTGACCCCATTGCCGTGGAAAGCTCGCTCCATAACTGTCAGCTTAACGGCGTGGCGGAAAAAGCGGTGGTGGCGCATTCTAATCTTTTGGAAAGCACCGATATTTGCGCCGATATTATGTTTGCAAACATCACGGGCGAAGTGTTGAAAATGCTCGCGCCGTCCATTCCCAAAAATTTAAAGCAAAACGGCGTTTTGATTTTGAGCGGTATTATTGAAAGCCGTTTGCAAATGGTAAAAGATGCCTATCAACAAGTGGGTATGGAAATCATCAACGAACGGCAAAAGGGCGAATGGTTTTCGCTCGTGTTAAAGCGTAAATGATAGGGGCAGGTGTGCGTTGAAACGGTTTTTTGTGGATAAAATTGAAAAAATCACTTGCCTTTCGGGGGAAGAGTTTGAACACGCCAAAAACGTACTGCGTATCGGCGTAGGCGCGGAAGTGGTTCTTCTTGATAACAGCGGTAAGGAATATACCGCCGTCGTTTCCGCCGTGGAGAAAAAGCAAATGCTTTTAAACGTGGTGCGTGAAACGCTTGGCGAACGGGAAACGAAAACGGAAACGTGCCTTTTGTTCGGGTATTTGAAAAATGCGGATAAGAACGAATTTATCGTGCAGAAAGCGGTGGAGCTGGGCGTGAAAAAAATCGGCGTGTTCTCTTCGCAATTTTCTTCTGCTTTTATGAACGCGAACAAACTCGAACGGCTGAATAAGGTGGCGCGCGAGGCCACCAAACAATGCCTGCGTTCGGTTGCGCCGACGGTGGAATATTTTCCGTCGCTGGATAAAGCGCTCGACTACGGCGTGTCTTGCGAGCATAAACTCTTTGCTTGCGAGTTTGCAAAAGAGAGTGAAATTTCCCTTTCCACGCTCAAAAACAGCGTGGCTATGGTGATTGGTAGCGAGGGCGGTTTTTCACGGGAAGAAGCAGAGCTTGCCACGAAAAAGGGATATAATTTGATTAGCCTTGGTAAGCGTATATTGCGCGCGGAAACGGCGGCGGTTTCGCTTGCTTCTATCGTTATGTACGAGCTGGGAGAGTTGGAATGAAAGCGGTGGTGTTTACGCTCGGTTGCAAAGTCAACGACGTGGAAAGCGGTTCAATGATTCGGGGTTTGGAAACGCTTGGGTATTCCGTTTCCAGAGAGCTTGCATATGCAGATTTATATATCGTCAACACCTGCGCCGTGACGGGCGAAGCGGAGCGAAAAAGCCGTCAAGCGATTGGCAAAGCGTTGAAATTTAACCCCAACGCGCGCGTGATTGTTTGCGGTTGCGCTTCGGAAAAATCCCCCAGCGCGTTTCTCGATAAAAAGGTTTTTGCAGTGGTGGGCGCGCAAAGTAAAAACCGTGTTTTGGACATCGTGCGTTCGGGCTTTGAAAAAGAATTTAGCGGTTTACAAATAGAAAACGCAGGGGGCAGGTATGAAGAGATGCCACTCCCCGACTGTTTAAAAACACGACGTTTTGTCAAAATTCAAGACGGTTGCAATCGGTTTTGTTCCTACTGTGTGATACCATATTTGCGTGGCAGAAGCCGTAGCCGAAGCGTGGAGAGCGCAAGGGAAGAAATCCTGCTTGGCGGTGCGTTTGAAACGGTGATTACGGGTATTGACATATCCGATTATAAAGACGAACAGGGTCGGGATTTAGCCGATTTGATGCTTGCCGTGAAAGACGCGGATACGCGTATTCGACTTGGTTCAATGGAAGTGAGCCTAATCACCGAGCGGTTTTTAAACGCTTTAAAGCAGGTGAAAAATTTTGCGCCACAATTCCATTTATCCCTGCAAAGCGGTTCAAACGGGGTGCTGAAAAGTATGAATCGGCACTATACCCGTGAAGAATACCTTGAAAAATGCCAAATGATAAAGCAAGCTTTTCCCTTTGCCGCGATTACGACGGATATTATCGCAGGTTTTCCCACGGAAACGGAAGCGGATTTTGAGGACTCCCTGCGGATTGTAAGCGAAGTTGGGTTTGCGCAAATTCACGCCTTTCCCTATTCTCCGCGCGAGGGTACGAACGCGTTTAAAAAATATAAAGAGTTGCCGTTTGCGCTCAAAAAAGAACGGGTGGAAAAGCTCTTGCAGGCAGGCGCAAGGGAGAGAGAAAAGTATATGCAGTCCTTTGTCGGAAAAACGCTTGAAATCGTGCCTGAACGCTATGAAAACGGCTTCACGGAAGGCTACTCCGAAAATTATATCCGTGTTTACGTTTCGGGTGAAACGGGGAAATACCCCATACAGGTATGCGTTGAAAGCCTTTTTAAGGACGGCGTTTTAGCAAAGCAAATCAAATAGAAAGGAGAGATAAAATTATGAACGATTGTATTTTTTGTAAAATTATCAAAGGGGAAATCCCGTCGAAAAAACTCTACGAAGATGAGCAGATGATTGTCATTTGCGATATTCAGCCGAAAGCAAAATTGCATTATTTGTGTATTCCCAAAGCGCACTTTGCCCTGCTTTCCGAAATGGACGAAGAAAAGGCGAACGCACTCAAACACTGCTTTGAAAAAATCCCTGCTCTTGCGCCGTCGCTGGGCTTGGAAAAGGGGTATCGCGTGATTATCAATCAGGGCGAAAACGGTGGACAAGCGGTCAACCATTTGCATATCCACCTTTTGGGCGGTGAGAAATTAAAGGATTTTTAAGGTGTAAAGTATAAAACGAAAACGTTGGGGCTATAATCCCTTTCGCAAACTTTTGCGGAAGGGGTTTTTTATGCTTGGTTTTAAAGCGTTTCGCCTTTTTAGGGCGGTTAAAAATTTCATAAAGCTTTTCGTTGCCACCGTGTTTGCGCTGGGCGTTTGCGTTTGCGTGAAAGGCGCGCACGTTTCCCCGATTTCTTCGTTAAAAGGCGCGCATACCTATTATTTAAACGCGATGAATTCTTCCGCGTTAATAAAAACGGATTTGTCGGCAATGGATTTATTCCGTGTGCGTGGCGAGAGCGTTTGTTTTACGCTCAACGAAGAAGCCGAGCCGTTCGCCTTTGCGCTCGTGGAAGAATATAACGGCAAAATCCTTTTCACGGAAGAAGCTTGCGGAACGCGTTCCTATTACGCCTACGTACCCACGTGGAAAAGCGGTGTGGCGGTAAACGGCGTCAACGTGAATTTGCATATTGCCGTTTCGGAAAATAGTTGCGTGGTGGGTACGCCCGTTATTTTCGGTGGATTTTAAACGGTTGGTATACTTCACAATCCTGCGTCAAATCTGCGCTTTTTCTCGCTCGTTTACGACAGGTAAACTCCCGTCGAAAAAGTCTTGTTCTCCTTGGCTTGCTCGCATCTGAGCCGTTTTTTGAAAAATCAATAAAAAATTAAGAAGAGGGTGTATAAAAGGCGAAAAACGGGGCAAACATTTACATACAAAATTTCGGAGGATTTGAAATATGCAAGAACAAAACGAAAAAGAAAAGAAAATCAGAAAGAAACGCATCAGCGGTGAAAAACGCTTCTACCTGCTCACGGCAATCGGTTGCGCGGCGGCGCTCGTAGCCATTGTCACGGTTGCGCTCGTGGCGAGCGTAGGCGAGAACAATCACCAAGCAGGAAACAGTGGGAATACGGGCAATCAATCGACGCTTCCTCCCACGGCAGACGACGATAACAACAATAACCAAGGCGACGCGAACGACGACGAACAAGTAGTGGTCAAGCCCGAAGGTATGATTATGCCCGTGGAAGAGGCAGGGCTTATCCACGACTACGGCTTCTATCACAACCAAACGCTCAATTGTTATTACGAGCATACGGGCTTGGATTTTTCCGCGGAAGCGGGTACGGACGTGTTGGCGGTGGCTTCGGGTACGGTAGAAAGCATATATAAAGACGATTTACTGCTCGGCACGGAAATCGTAATCGACCACGGCGACGGTTTGAAATCGCTTTACCGTTTCGTAAACGAAGTGGAAGGGCTTTCGGTTGGCGACAGCGTGGAAAAGGGGGAAGTGATAGCGACGGTTGCAGAAGCAAACGGCAACGAATATAAAGACGGCGCGCACTTGCATTTCGAGATTACCGAAAGCGGTACGGTTGTTGACCCCACGAAGCACTTGACTTTGGAAGAGAAATAAACGGAATATAACTTTATCCCCCGACGGCGTGGAACGCCGTCGGGGGAATTTACGCGTATGCGAAGTTAGATTTTATAAAATCCCGTTTATCCATTTAAAACATACACTTACGAAAATCCAAAATAAAAAAAGAATAAAAGAAAAGGGATTGCAGTCGATATGCGCGCAATCGGCTTGTGCAAATATCAAAAAATGCGATAGGGTAAATAGGAAAGTTGCAACCAATAAAAGCAGAATTGCGTTTCGTAGAATACCATATTTGTTTTTTACGCCCACGGTAAAAAAAACTTTTTGCGCTGAAAACAAAAGCTAAAATAATGCAGAAAACACAAGCAAGCTCTAACAATTCCCGTAGCGTTCCCACGTAAGGGGTATCTCGCCGTGATGCGTAGATATGTACGAAAAGCGTTTCGCCGAAAATAAAAACGATAAGGGCGAAAAGAAAAATGAATATTTTTGTCAATAAACTTTCTTGGCTTTTCATAAATCTCCTATACTTAGCTTCTTTTTAAACGTTCTCGTTTTAAGAAATTTACTTTTGCATCATCAAAAGTAGCACATTGCAACAATTTTTTTACAACTTTATCGATTTATAAGTAAAAATAGTGCATATAATAGGAATTACTTATATTCCGAAATCGATTATTTAAAGAAAAAAGCGCATTGCAACAATTTTTTAGGGTATTTTGTGCATAAAAAATTCGTCTTTTATGAATTTAATATACGCTCTTACTTATTTTTTCTGAACGGCGCATACACCGTAATTCATCTTTTATGAAGAATGCACATATTAAATTCGTCTGTTATGAATATTATCTGAACTAAAATTCATCTTTTATGAACTTAATATACACCTTGAAGCGTCTTCTCTAAACGAGTATAAGCTACAATTCATCTTTTATGAACTTATATACAACTTGAAGCGTCTTCTCTAAACGAGTATAAGCAACAATTCATTTTTTATGAAGAATGTACATAATACAATTCATCTTTTATGAACGCAATATGCACCTTGAAGCGTCTTCTCTAAACGAGTATAAGCCACAATTCATCTTTTATGAACTTAATATACACCTTGATTTGTTTTTTTGAACGGTTTATATTCCATAATTCATATCTAAACGGTATATATTCCATTATTTATCTTTTATGAAGAATGTACATAATACAATTCATTTTTTATGAATTTAATATACGTTTGTTGCATCTTCCTTAAACGGTGCATATTCCATTATTCATCTTTTATGAAGAATGTACATAATACAATTCATTTTTTATGAACGCAATATGCGCTTTGACGCATCTTCCTTAAACGGTGTATATTCTATTATTTATCTTTTATGAATGAATATAACCCTTGACTTCTTTTTCTGAACAGCGCATATACCGCAATTCATTGTTTATGAAGAATAGCATATTAAATTCATCTGTTATGAATATGATATGAGCTGAAATTCATCTTTTATGAACTTAATATACGCCTTATCGCATCTTTCCTAAACGACCTATAAGTTGTAATTCGTTTTTTGCGAACTGAATATGCGCTCTGATTCATCTTTTCGGAGTTATATATATGCAAATTAGCCTTTTCCAAATGATTTCATCTTGGTCGATTGTGCTGGCTTTATCCAGGTCGGTGTCAAAAATGGCGCTAAATATATACTATAATTCATCTTTCCTGAACGTCGTATATGACAAATTCATATTTTCAAACGATATATATGCCGTATTTAGGAACTTAACATACGCACCGAATCGTAGTATATGCTAAATTCGTGTTTTTAAACGATATATATGCTGTGTTTAGGAACTTAACATACGCATCGAAGCATCTTCTTGAATGACGTATATGCTATAATTTTTCTTTTTTTAAACGGTATGCATGTTATAATTCATTTTTTATGAATATGTCAAGCATTTTATGTATTCATATTTTATGAATTATTATATTTTCGATAGCAAAAATTTATATAATATGAATTATGGAAGTGTTTGGTAAGAGAATAAAACAGATTTTAGGGGAAAACGGGCAAACGCAGAAAGCGCTTGCGAAAGCAATCAACGTGCAACCGAGTACCCTTTGCGAGTGGTTGAACGGGCACAATGAACCGTCTATGCAGGATATTGTAAATATAGCCGTTGCCTTGGGAACGTCCACGGATTATTTGCTTGGAATGAAAGATTACGATTAAACCGTCAGCGAAAAAGTGCCGACGGTTTCTGTTTGTTAAAAACGGAATAATTATGCAATGAAAAAGCTGAACGAGAATGATTCGATTTAGAGCTGTCATTAGGATATGGACTGTCGATTTTATTTTTGTGGCATAAAACAATTGAAATATGTAAGGTTATATGATATAACTATAGTACTGATACTGTTAAAGATATAGAGCAAGGAGTTTGATATGTGGACGTTTAAAGGAGAATATACGGGGGAAGCAAGAATATATATTAAAAACCAAGTGCAAAAGCAGTTTATGTTTTCGGCTTTGCTTTGCTCTATTTTCTGTTTACTTGTATTCATAGGACTGGCAATCGGACTTGGCGATGGAAATTTAACTCTTATAGTCATTATATTAAGTGTTGGATTGGGAACGATAGCATTAATAAATCTTATACTTTTTCTTTATTATAGACGTGCTCCCAAGTGCGAAATAAAAATTCAGAATGATGGTTTTGAAGTTTATGATGGTGATAGATGTGTTTCTTTTGCGTTCTATAAAATTCAAACTATAGATGAATATGACGATTTTATTGTAGTTAAAGATTTATTTAATAAAGTTGGATACGTTTTACAAAAAGAACTATTGATTGAAGGTGTATGGGAAGACCTGAAAGTTTTTTTGAAAAAGGTTGAAGATAGTTTAGATTCCGATGAGCCTATATATCAAATTGAAGAACCGAAAACGGAATTTTTTGAAGCGACTGTAAAATCAAAAAGAATTTACAAAAGATTTGTCGGTGAAGTGCGCATACAACATGCCGTATACGAATATTTCGTCACATTTTCTTTGGAAAATGGCGAAGAAGCAGAACACGAAATTGGACAAGAATGGTATGACAAAATCGAGCAAGGGGAAGCTGGAACTTTGGTGCTTATTAACGGGAAGTTTTTTTCTTTTGGCGAAGGGGAAGATATTGAATAAATATAAGTGAAAACAATCATTAAATAGCTATCTGTTTTATTATACAGTCAACAACCGCGTGTGGGAATGCGAGGTTGTCAGAAACTACTGACCATGCCATTGGTTAATGGCTTTAGCTTCAAGTTTTATCATTCTTGCGAAATTTATATAAAATCACGCAAATACAGTTTTTCGGCTTGACAAGCAAAAAAAAATAGTCTATAATGTATAATGCGATAGAAGCTGGGGCTTTTTTCGCGTGCGGAATTTGGATAAAACAAAGGAGAATATAAATATGCTCACATCTATTTGCGGTATTAACTGGGGCGACGAAGGCAAGGGCAGAATGGTCGATTTGCTTTCGCAAAGCTTCGACGTCGTTTGCCGTTATCAAGGCGGAAACAACGCCGGACACACCGTTATTAATGAACGCGGTAAGTTCATTTTAAACCTTTTGCCGTCGGGAATTTTGCGTGAAGACGTGGTAAACGTTATGGGCAACGGTATGGTTATCGACATTAAGCACCTTTGCGGTGAAATTGCAAAGCTTAGAGAAGCTGGGATTAAAATTACCCCCGAAAACTTGAAAATTTCCGATCGCGCCGTGATTACGATGCCGTATAACGTGCTTCAAGACTGTTTGGAAGAAGACCGCCTTGCAGGCAAAAAATTCGGTTCAACGCGCCGTGGTATTGCGCCCGTGTATGCGGATAAGTATTATAAAAAGGCGT
>JAEIGA010017256.1_pt1 | contig 10994 bp, 13 predicted proteins | sample 9270691 | NCBI WGS metagenome assembly JAEIGA01 (sample SAMN17057246, study PRJNA624740) | gut metagenome | biome: biome; isolation source: fecal sample | host: Bos grunniens | place: China: Xizang | collected 2019 | reverse complement strand
GACGTTCAAGGTTTTAACTTTTCCCATGATTACTTGCTCCCTTCGTTTTGAGCTTGTTGACTTAATCCGTACTTAATAAAAGCCGTTAACATTAGCAACTTCTGTATTTTTAACAATAACTGCGTTAGTGAAAGTAGTATTCAAGATTTTTTGGTTAAGCAAATTGGCTCCACCACCGGTAAAGAACAAAGTATCAATACTATTAAGGTTCTTTAACGTTGAAGTTACATTAGCAACTAAGCGCCGGGTAAACCGCTCAATTTCCTTGCAAACCAAACCAGTAATATCATCTTGACGATTTTTAGAAAATCGGTAGCTCCAATGATGTTGCTGGTTTCCCTTTCGTAAATCTTTTTCTAATTGATAAAGGCTAGTATCACCATTAATCCCGTTGGCAATGGCTTCGTATAGATCATTTACGCCGGTATTAAATTGATGGCGGTTTTTGCCACTAAGTTCAAAGTTTAAAATCGTATCAATTAAAATTGTGCCACCACCTACATCAACAATGCCAACTTTTTCGTCTAGTAAATCTTTGTTCTTGATAAAGCCCTCACCGTCTAATAGCTCGTTATATAAGGTGCCGATTGGTTGAGGCAAAATATAGACTTTACGAACTCTTACCGTCACGATTTTATCGTCAATAGTAACTTGGTGTTGGCCCTATAAGACTTTTAATAAAGCTTTTAACTGTCCTTGGTCAGCATAATCTCCAGTTGGAAGCCCAGCAGTGACGACTACTTCTAAAACTTGATCTTTAGCCGCTTTGAAATCACTTGCTAGTAATCCCAGCGCAAAATTGGCTAGTAATTTAAATGCTTCACTATCGTATCGAGCACCATACATGATTGTATCCGCTAAATATTCGTCAAGGTGAAGTCGGTCAATATCTCGACCCCATACGTACTTATCGTCGCTAAAAGGGACTGAATAAGTGTGTAGGTCATTATTCATTGTAGAATTGCCAACTGACATCGGCATGTCTGCTTGGTTTAAATATCTTGAAGGCAGTACATATTCAGCTTTACTGCTTTTTAATTTGGTCTGTTTGTTTCCTAAATCTAAGCTAAAAATAACCATAAAGCATTCTCCTTGATTTGCATTACAAAAAGTACCGCTTTGTTAGTCATTTTCGTTTAATCTTGTATTTCTTTCAACTTATGAATACAAAGTTCAAATACTTTTATGTCCATTATTTTTTAATGCGACAGTGCTTATCCCGGGTGGCTATGATTCGATTATATTTAAAATCCTATTACTTTTCTGTATTGATTTGACATTGTACATCTTTTCTCAGCCGTTATTAATTTGATGATCCTTTCAAAAATATTTAACTGGCACTTATTTGAAACCATCATTATTAGCGTTCGAAAGCCATCGCTACCGCAAAGAGATGAAACCTTCCAAGTTTATTTGCCCAGTCGATCTGCAGAAACTAACCGCCCTGATTCAAGAATCTCAGTTCAAATTGAATTTTATTGGCAGCCCTCGCGATCGACTGAGTCGCCTCATTGTTCCTAAATTGAAATACGCGCTGAAATTAAATTCGATACAGGCTTATTATTTCGATTTTGCTGATGCTGCCCCAGATGACTACCAATCCCTTTTTTACCGGATTGGCATTACCGCCTTGCCCAGTCTGATGATAACAAATGGTGATGGCAGCGTGACTTCTATTGATCTGGATCATCTCGAAAAAGCGATTCAATTTTGGAGTCAAAAAAGCACCCGTTAAATTCAACCTCGTCAACAATCAAGCGACTTCTCAGTTCCCTTGAAATTCTGAATAAAGCCACTTTAAAAATTGTCCGTTACTAGATAAGGCCCATCATTCGAAATTCGAGAATTTGAATTTCGGATGATGAGCCTTATCTGTTGGACACTATCAATTTTTGTATTCTTATAAACGAATGGTTTCTTTATTCCAAATCCGCATTCTCTCGGCCACCAAATAAACAGCCATTGCTTCCAATGTATCCGCCGGAATAAATGCCAAATTTGACACGAGTGACCCAATCAATGAAATCGGGCTGACCAGCCATAACCAGACTGAGCCGATAACATCGACCAATAAGACGCCGGCGAACCAGATAATACTTAATCGACTCCAACGACGGTTAATAAATGGCCGGGAAAGACCATAGCCGATCATGAGTGGCGTTAATAACCACCCGAGCAAATAGCCGCCAGTTGGTCCGGCAAAAAATGCAGGCCCTGCCTGACCACCACTGAGCACTGGAAAACCAATCAACGCCAGCAAGAGGAACCCGAAAATCGCCAGGGTTCCTTTTTTGGGTCCTAAAATTACGGCTGCTAACATGATTCCAAAATTCTGCATCACAATTGGAACCGGAATGAAACCAAGTGGTAACGGTGGGATCATTTCCAAAATAATAATGGTTGCAGTAATCAGTGCCGTTTGAACAATTTCTGTGATTTTCATCTAAACGCTCCTATGAGTTGTTAACGGTTAAGTGAACCCCAATCCAAGTTAACCATAAATGTAATGGATTAGCTCAGCCAGTATAACCATTCTCTGGTAAATAAACTTTCGTCACTTCACCACTAGAAACTGTCAGCTGGCCTGAATCAGTGTTCATCACCAATGCCCCTTCATTATCGAAATGATCAGCAATGCCCTGATAGACCCGGCTGCCCATTTCGACCCGAATCTTTCGACCCAGGATATCTGATAATTGCGCATATTCCGACAAAAAATTGCCAGTTTGGTAAGTTTGATACATGTAAAAGAAATTGTCGATAATCTTGGCCACAATCTTATTGCGGTCAATTTGGCTATGAGCAACAATTGCGCCGGCTTTGTGTTTAATCGGATCCGGAAAGTCATCTGTATCAACGTTGAGACCAATCCCCACGATTACATTTTCATGAGAGCCATCTTCAAGACTGGCAGTTGTCTCAGTCAAAATCCCACCACATTTTTTGTCATGAGCAAGAATATCATTGACCCATTTCACGCGAAAATCGACCTGTGGAAAAAAGGGTTGAAGTGAACGAACTACACAGACGGCTGTGCCAGTTGTGATTAACCCGGAATGCAGCGTTTGGCGAGTTTGAATCGGAATAAGCAAGCTCATATAGATACCGGTCTTGGCTGGTGAATAAAATCGCCGACCCAAGCGCCCACGCCCTTTCGTCTGGGTATCCGTCACGAAGATCTGGGGCTTGTACACCGTTTTTTCGGTGCCGTACTGCTTAGCGTAATCATTGGTTGAAGTTAGCCGATCAAACACGTGCGTTCTGACCGGGTAAGTTGTCACTCGATAATGATCGATCACTTGAGCATCAAAACATTTTGACTTCTGATAGCTGTATCCCAATCCCTTCTTCGTCTCAATCAGATGCCCCTTTTGCTTAAGCTTTTGAATGTTATTATAAACGGCCGGCCGACTGATGTTGAAGTGCCGAGCAAGTTCATTTCCGGAAATATAACGGTTATCCAGTTCCAATAATGCTCGTAAAATCTGTGATTGATGATCCGCCATTTTATTACCTCATTTTCCTCGCCGGCTTTGACAATTGACCGTCCTGATTAAATCAGATGAACGCCCTTATCAACATATACCACATCGCCGGTCATTCCAGTTGACAAATCACTCATCAAAAAGGCAGCAACGTTACCAATTTCATCAGTTGTAACACTCTTTTGATCAACTGTCCGTGATTCGGATTCTTTTAATAACTCGCCATGATGTTTAATCCCAGTAACTGCCAATGTCTTAACGGCCCCAGCAGAAATTGCGTTCACTCGAATACCAGTCGCACCTAAATCTGATGCTAAATAACGGACGTTGGCTTCCAAAGCGGCTTTGGCAACGCCCATCATATTGTAATTAGGGATTGCCCGAGTAGACCCAAAGTAAGTCAACGTCAAGATGCTGGCTGGGTTGTTCAGCACTGGTTGAGCATATCTGGCAACTGCAATTAATGAATAAGCACTGATATTTTGGGCTAAATCATACCCATCTTTAGTGGTATTAACCAATCCAGAAGTCAATGTATCCTTGTCAGCATAAGCAATGGCATGAATGACACCGTCAATCTTACCATAGCGGTCGCCAATTTCAGCGAACGCCTTTTCAATGTTTTCATCTTCTGAAACGTCACATTCAAGTAAGTCCAGGTCTTCGGGAACAAAGCGCTTCAGACTCTTCTTGATCCGATCATTTTGATACGTCAGGACAACTTTTGCGCCCTGGTTCATAATTGCCTGAGTACATCCCCAAGCAATGCTTCGCTTATTCGCAACCCCCATGATTACGATTGTTTTACCATCTAAAAAGTCACTCATGATTGAGCCTCCATTTTATTTTTAACTTGAATTGTCAAATTAAGTGCAAATTCAAGAATTAATAATTTCTAAAACGTCGTTGTCTCTGTTCAATTAATTCGCTCATTGGCAAATTCTCGAGTTCGGTAAACTGTTTGTCCAAGAAGTCGCGCAAATCACTTAAATCATCACCAGGTTTATATTCATGAATAATTTGATTAATAATACCATCTTTCAGTAAACTCTCTGGAGTTAACCCAAGTTCTTCGGCAGCCTGTTGCACCTTTGAAGAATCTTTCCACATAATACTTGCATAGCCTTCGGGCGAGAGAACGGAGTAAATACTGTCCTCAAACATCAACACCTGATCACCACATGCCAAGGCGAGAGCTCCCCCACTCCCACCTTCGCCAACAATGATACTGATATAAGGTACCTTGAGCTGCATCCCCTGAATGATACATTGAGCAACTGCTGAGCCCTGACCATGATATTCGGATTCCACGTCTGGCCAGGCACCTGGTGTATTAACCAACGCCAAAATGGGCCGGTGGAATTTTTCAGCTTGCTTCATTAAGCGTAGTGCTTTGCGATAACCTTGCGGCGTCGAACTCCCAAAATGACGGTCAATATTCTCGTCAGTATCAGCGCCCTTTTGGATACCCACAACCGTGATTGGCCGGTTGTTCAACAAACCAACTCCACCAATCAACGCGTGATCATCCGCCTCTAATCGATCGCCATGGAGCTCAAAGAAGTCAGTTGTCAAACCATGAATCAGCTCTGCAGTCGAAATTTTATCTTTTCTACGAGCACCTTGAACCCGCTGATAGGCTGTTTTATTAACCATATGCATTCTCCTTTGTATGTAAGCGGAGGAGTTGGGTCAGTGTTTTCTTCATGTCGGACCGTTTCACAATCTGATCAATGAAGCCATGTTTCATGACGGTTTCAGCGCTTTGAAAATCTTTGGGGGGTGTTTGCATGATTGTTTGTTCGATTACACGACGACCGGCAAATCCCACTAAAGCGTGTGGTTCAGCTAAAATGATGTCCCCGTCCATTGCAAAACTGGCAGTCACCCCACCAGTCGTTGGATCACAAAGAACCACGATGTACAATAACCCAGCCGCACTATGTTCCGCAACGGCACTGGAAACCTTTGCCATTTGCATCAAGGAGTGTATGCCTTCCTGCATCCGAGCACCACCTGAAGAGGTGAACATGACCACTGGTAAATCCTTTCGAGTGGCCAGTTCAAACAACCGGGTAATTTTTTCACCGGTTGCACTGCCCAGACTACCCATGATCCAAAATGGATCCATAATGCCCACAGCAACCTGTTGCTTATTCAGCGACCCAATTCCAGTCAGCACACTTTCGTTAAGACCAGTTACTTTCTTGGCTTTGGCAATCTTAGCTCGATACTTCTCATCAGTGTATCGATCAGGAACCGTGATATTTTGATCAATTTCAGTGAACTTATCAAATGTGATCTTGACACGCCGTTTGGCCAAAATCCGAAAACCATACCCACACTTTGGACATGTATGGTCACGGCCCAACCTCATCGATAAAAACTTGGCATGACAAATTGGGCATTCCCGCAGTACATGGTCGGGGATTGCATCCATTCGTTTGACTAATTCGTCATGACTGGGCATTTTAAACCGACTCTGCAACATGGAATCCCTCCTTGTTCGTTAAAACCTGATTCTCGATAAAGTTGGTTGAATACTGGCCGGAATTAAATTCAGCAGTGTTAATCAAATACTTTAAGAAGGTTTGATTAGTCACTACCCCATTGATCTTGAGTTCCTCTAGAATTCGATTCATCTTGGCAATTACGGTATTCCGATCATTCAAATGAACGACCACTTTGGCAATCATTGAATCATAGAATGGTGAAATAAAGCTTCCCTGGGCGACCCCGGAATCAATTCGAACTCCGAGTGACCCAGCCGGAAAGAACAAATGATTAATCCGACCTGGTCGGGGAGCGAAGTTATGACTAGGATCTTCGGCGTTGAGACGACACTCAAGGGCATGTCCCTTTACGGCTACATCTGCTTGCGTAAATGGCAACTCTTGCCCATCAGCAACCTTCAGCTGGGCTTTAACCAATTCGATACCGGTCACTTCTTCGGTAATCGTGTGCTCAACTTGAAGTCTGGTGTTCATTTCCATGAAGTAAAAGTGGTGGTCTTCGGTCATCAAGAATTCATAGGTCCCTGTATTGGTATAGCCTAATTTTAAAGTTGCATTGGCAACAATTTCGCCCAATTTTTTCCGTTCAGTCGGTGAAATCTGGACACAGGGGCTTTCCTCGATCACCTTTTGGTGGTTCCGCTGAAGGGAACAATCCCGCTCTGGCAGATAGACCACGTGGTTAAATTCATCGGCAATGACTTGCATTTCGACGTGTTTGGCATTTCGAATCAATTTTTCGACATAAATATCATCGTTGTTGAACGATACCCGGGCTTCTTGTTGAGTCTGCTCGAAGGCACTATGAAGATCTTCTGGTCGATCAACCTCACGAATTCCCTTACCACCGCCACCTGCAGCTGCCTTCAATAAGACTGGGAAGCCAATTTTTTCTGCAACTGTTTCTGCTTGGCTGACTGTTTTGACAACTCCCTGGCTACCAGGAATTACTGGCACGCCAGCTTTTTCCATGGCTTCTCTGGCATTTGATTTATCACCCATCAGCGAAATCAATTCGTGACTGGGACCGACAAACTTGATATGACAGGTTTCGCAGAGTTCCGCAAATTCGGCGTTCTCTGACAAGAATCCGTAGCCAGGATGAATTGCTTCACACCCAGTCAGGTTAGCAGCACTAATGATTTGAGCCATATTGAGATACGACTCGCTCGGTTGTGGCCCACCAATACAGATTGCCTCATCAGCTAAGTGAACGAACAAACTGTCTTTATCAGCACTAGAATAGACTGCTACCGCCGTGATGCCCATATCGTGCAGTGCCCGAATAATTTGGACGGCAATTTCTCCACGATTAGCCACTAATACTTTTTTAAACATCTGCTCACCTCCGTCATTCAACTGCAAAAATTAAATCAGCTTCACAAATTGATTGGCCATCACGATGAATCGTCCCGTGACCCAAGCCAATATTCCGTTTCAATTTTTTCATGACAACTTCAAATTCCAATTTGTCACCGGGTCGAAAGTCATCTTGAAAAGTGGCATTCTTGATTCCACCGAAAAAGACATTCTTCCCTTTATTTTCAGGAATCGACAAAATCGCCGCAACCCCGGTTTGAGCCATTGCCTCGATCATAATTGGGCGTGGCACTGCTAATCGACTACTCGTTTGGTTTGCAAAGAACCACTCATTAATCGAAATCAGCTTAATGGCTGAGGCTGAAACTCCTGGTTGAACATCAATAAGCTTATCAATCATTTCAAAGGGATAACGCTGTGGAATGACATCATTTACTGCTGGTTTCATTTAATTACCCCTTCGTGACTTGAAAAATCGGCTGGTCATATTCGACCATGCTCCCATCTTCAACTAAAATATTAGAAATTGTTCCAGTGAAATCGCTCTTGACCTCGTTGATCATCTTCATGGCTTCAATCACACAAACGACCTCACCTTTTTCAACGTGGTCACCCTGTTTTTTATAAACCGGTTTATCCGGACTTGGTGCAAAGTAAACGATGCCGACAAACGGTGCCTTAATTTCAGCAACATTGTCCTTGACTGACTGTTGCGGCCCGCCAGCAGGTTGAGAATTGGCACTGGTAGATTTTGGCACTTCACTGACTGGCGTTTTAGAACCAGTCGGCTGCTGAACAACAACTTGGTCATTCTGCTCACGTTTACTCAACTTTAATTTGAAGTCATCCTGAGTCAATTCGAAGTCTTTCAGTGATGATTGATCAAATTTCTCAAGCAAGCGTTCAATTTCTTTCTCATTCATTGTTTAATCACATCCCTTAAATACAATTACCGCGTTATGGCCTCCAAAACCAAATGAGTTACTAATTGCGTAATTTACGGGGGCTTTTTTATTGTCGTCGTTAACCAACTCAATATCACAGGCTTCGTCTTGGTTAACCACACCGACGTTCACGGGCATCTGGTTATGCTGGATTGCGCCAATCGTTGCAACGGCTTCAATTGCGCCGGCAGCTCCCAGTGCATGGCCAGTCATCCCTTTGGTACTGCTGACTTTAACATGGTCATTCTTGGCAAAGACTTGTTTAATAGCTTTAGATTCGGCGCTGTCGTTAGCACGGGTGCTGGTTCCATGAGCATTGATGTAATCAACTTCGGTTTCATCGACGCCGGCTTCATCAATCGCTTGTTGCATGGCACGAATGGCACCCTTGCCTTCTGGATCCGGGGCAGTCATATGATAGGCGTCGCTGGTGGTTCCATAACCAACAATTTCAGCTAAAATATTGGCATGGCGGGCTTTGGCGTGATCGTAATCTTCAAGGATCACAGTTCCAGAACCTTCACCAAGCACAAATCCATTCCGATCCTTATCAAATGGAATTGAAGCCTTCTTTGGATCAGTTTCCTTGGACAATGCCGTTAAGGCCGCGAAGCCAGAAATTCCAATTTCATTCACTGACGCTTCGGTTCCACCCGCAATAATGGCCTTCGCCTTGCCTTGCTTGATATACTCAAACGCATTTCCAATCGCGTTAGTTCCTGATGAACAGGCGGTGACAATTCCCTGGCTGGTGTTCAGCGCATTAAAAGCAATCGAAATGTTACCGGCCGCCATATTAATAATTGAATCCGGAACAAACAATGGGGATACCCGCTTAGGGCTCTTATCATGCATCTTGATAACCTGTTCTTGAATAGTGGTCAAGCCACCAATTCCAGAACCATAAATCACGCCAAGATCTTCAGGATCAATGTTATCTTCGGTGAGACCAGCCATCTCCATTGCTTCTTTGGCACTATACAGTGCATAAGTACAGAATAAGTCATTTCGCTTGACAAACTTCTTGTCAACTCGTTTTAACGGGTCAAAGTCTTTCACCTCACCAGCAACGGTAATGCCAGTCGGCTCTGCGTCAAATTTGGTAATTGGATTAATGCCCACTTTAGAAGCAAATAAATTCTTCAAAAAACTTTCAACATCGTTTCCAATTGGGGAAACAATTCCCATTCCGGTAATCACTACTCTGCTCATTAATTTACTCCTTCAACAACTCTAAATTGTTAAACCGCCATCGACCGTGACCACTTGGCCAGTGATGTACTGATTATGAATCAAAAATGCGACCGCGTCAGCAATCTCATCAGGTTCGGCAAATCGTTTCAACGGAATCTGATCCGTAAATTCTTTTTGTCGGCGTTCGCTCATTTTACCAGTCATGTCAGTGGCAACCATTCCGGGGGCAACTGCGTTACACCGAATATTTCTCAGGGCACCCTCTCTGGCAGCGGTCTTCGTTAACCCGACTAGTCCGGCCTTGCTGGCTGAATAATTTGCCTGACCCAAATTACCATGTAACCCAGAAATGCTGGACAGGTTCACAATGACCCCTGAGCGGCTCTTTTGCATGAATTTCATCGCAAACTTGGTCATGTTAAAAGCACCCACCAGGTTCGTGTCGATCACGGCTTTAAAATCAGCTAACTTTAATCGGCTTAACAACTTGTCCTTTGTAATGCCGGCATTGTTCACCAGAACGTCAATTTGACCGTATTTTTCAACAACTTCGCCGACTATTTTTTCAGCGTCGGCTTCATTAGCCACATCGCCAACCAAATTATCAAATGAAAAGCCTGCGTCTGAAAAGCTTTGTTTCTCTTCGTCAGTTAAGGGATGGTGTGAGTTAATCACAACTGTCATCCCATCACTTGAAAGCCGTTTAGCGATTGCCAGGCCAATTCCCTTGGCAGCTCCGGTTACTAATGCAACTTGTTTTGTGTCACTCATTATTTCACCAACTTTGCTTTTGATCGAAAATCGTTTAACGTCTTAACACTATCAATATGGAATGTATGATCATTCGCCACCATATTCTTGGCAAACTTCATCAGCGTATCGCCAGGGCCCAGTTCAACAACTGTATTAACACCCAATTGAGTAAGCTGTTGAATGCAGTTATAAAAATGGGTTGGATTAATGAGCTGATCGATTAACGTTTGCTTAATCGTGTTAACTTCGAAAGGTTGAGACGTTGTGTTACTGATCACTGGGAAAGCCAACTGGTTAAACGAGACATCTTTAATTCGTTTTGCCAACAAATCGGAGGCCTCCTGCATAAATGGGGTGTGAGACGCAACCGTCATTTTCAACGGGACAACCCGTTTAACACCGTGCTCATGCAGATAATCGGTAGCTGCCTGAAGCCCCTCAATGGAACCACCAATCACAATTTGAGAATCTGTATTGTAATTGGCTGCATAGATCTCACCCTTCTTCGAACCGACTTTTACCGCTTGGTTGACCATGTCAGCAGTCGTTTTTAAGACAGCCGCCATTTTGCCAGGATGATCCTGACCGGCTTGATCCATGTAGTGACTGCGATCACGAACCAATTGAAGGGCATCACTGAAGTCCAATCCCTTGGCAGCGACAATCGCGCTATACTCACCAAGACTCAAACCAGTGGCACCAACTGGATCACCAAAATCTTGATTGATAATCCGTTCAATCCCTGTACTCATGGCGACAATCGCCACTTGGGTATTGAACGGATT
>JAEIGA010017255.1_pt1 | contig 10994 bp, 8 predicted proteins | sample 9270691 | NCBI WGS metagenome assembly JAEIGA01 (sample SAMN17057246, study PRJNA624740) | gut metagenome | biome: biome; isolation source: fecal sample | host: Bos grunniens | place: China: Xizang | collected 2019 | reverse complement strand
CGGATGTGACGTATTCAACATCGGTACAGGTCACGGCTACTCTGTGCTTGACATAGTAAAGGCTTATGAGGCGGCAACCGGCAAGAAGATCAACTACAAGATCGCTCCGAGGCGTCCCGGTGACATTGACGAGTGTTATGCCGATCCCACCAAGGCGCGTGAGATTCTTGGTTGGCAGGCGGAGTTCGGTATTGAGCAGATGTGCCGCGACAGCGCAAATTGGCAGACCAAGAATCCCGGCGGCTACGGCGAGTAATTAAAATAACCAAAAGAGGACAAAATCATGATAACAAAAGAACTTTTCGGAAAAAAGCCTTGTGGATGCGAGGTATATGCATATACGCTCACAAATAAAAACGGCGCATCTGTGCAGGTGCTCTCTATGGGCGGTATTCTCAGAAAAATCGAGATGCCTGACCGCAACGGAAATATGGCAGACGTTATCTGCGGCTTTGACAGCGTTGAGGGATACCTTACCGGTGGCGGATATCAGGGTGCTCTTATCGGACGTTACGGAAACCGTATCAAGGACGGAAGATTCACACTTAACGGCGTTACCTATCAGCTTGCCTGCAACGATGCAAACCGTCATCTTCACGGCGGCAATGTAGGCTTCAATCAGAAGATATGGGATGTTGTGCCTTTTGAGACTGCCGGTGAGTGCGGACTTATTCTCGGTCTTGTAAGCGAGGACGGCGAGGAGAATTACCCCGGCCGCCTTGAGGTTAAGGTAACATACACTCTTACCGATAAAAATGAGCTTAAGATACACTACGAGGCAGTTTCCGACAAGGACACCGTTATCAATATGACAAACCACAGCTACTTCAACCTTGCAGGATTCAATTCCGGTTCTGTGCTTTCTCAGTATCTGTGGGTAGATTCCGATGCAATAACCGAAATCGACGGCGATTTTATCCCTACAGGCAAGGAATATCCCGCAGCCGGCACGCCCTTTGACTTTAACACCTCAAAGAAGCTTGGCGACGATATCGAAAAGGACGATGTTCAGCTTGCATTTGGCGGCGGATACGACCATAACTTTATTTTTAAGACCTGGGACGGCACTTTAAGACGTCAGGCGGAAATGTACGATGAAAAATCGGGCAGAGTAATGACCGTATACACCGATCAGCCCGGTGTACAGCTTTATTCCGGCAATATGATGACCGATCCTGTACCCATGAAGGGCGGTATGAAGCAGGAGCGCCGTCTTGCCATCTGCCTTGAGACTCAGCACGCACCCGACAGCCCCAATCACGACAATTTCCCCACCACAAAGCTGTGCGCAGGTGAGAAGTACGACACTACCACCGTATACGCATTCGGTGTTAAATAAAATATGGCGGAAATATTAGACGAGCTTTCCCATGCGGCACTTCATACCGCAGAACATACATGGTATATGCTTCCGCTTTTGTTCATTGTGTATCTTGTTATCGAAATAATCGAGCACAAGGCAATGGACAGACTGCGCGCGGCACTTGCAAACAAGACTCTGGGCATTCCTGCTGCGGCGGCTCTGGGACTTTTCCCGCAGTGTGGATTTTCCGTTGCGGCGGCGAATCTTTACTCTGAGCGGCTTATAACCGCAGGTACTGTGGCGGCGGTGTTTGTCGCCACATCGGACGAGGCGTTTCCCATACTCATATCAAATCCATCCAGCGTGAAATGGTTTATCCCCATGCTCGCTTTGAAGTTTGTTTATGCCGTGATCGTGGGATTTGCCGTGAACGGAATCTTTAAGCTCACAAAGCTTGACAAGATTAAGACTCACGAGCACCACCGTCACGGCAGTGAGCATACTCACGAGGGCGGAGAACACCATCATTGCAGTCACTGTGATTCAAACCGCGGCATACTGTCAGCGGCGATACGCAGGACGCTGGCTATCTTTCTCTTTGTGTTTATAACCAGCTTTGTCCTGCACGCTCTTATTGGTGTTGTGGGCGAGGACAAGCTTTCGGCGATTCTTATGACCGACAGCGTTTTTCAGCCTGTGCTTTCCGCACTTTTCGGACTTATTCCAAACTGCGCGGCAAGTGTTATTACAACTGAGCTGTTTATTTCGGGCGCACTTGGCTTCGGCTCCCTTGCGGCGGCACTTTGTGCAGGCGCAGGTGTGGGTATTCTGGTGCTCCTGCGTGTAAACCGAAGCATGAAACAGAATCTTTCGCTTATTGGCATTATATATGCAATGTCGGCTTTGCTTGGCGTTGTGATTGAGCTTATAATGTGATTAAACGCCCATTTTGTTGGATTTTACGCCCATCTTGTAGGGCAGGGGCTTGCTCCTGCCGAAATTTGCCCAAACTTGACGCGAAACGGTGGGAGTAAGCCACCGCCCTACGGTGTTTAGCGCAGGTTGAATAATTTATATTTTAAGGAAATCTTTATATGTTTGAAAAGCTTAAAATTACCGAAGAAAACTATAATAAAATGTCCGAGGAGCTTATGCTTCCGGAGGTCGTGTGCGACAACGAGAAGTACACGAAGCTCATGCGTGAGCATAAGCGTCTTACTCCCATTATCGAAAAATACCGTGAGTATACTGCCGCCGAGTCCCAGATAGCGGAAGCTGAGGAGATGCTCTCCGAAAAGCTTGATGCCGATATGGAGGAAATGGTGCGCGCGGAGCTTTCTGTGCTTAAGGAAAAGCTTCCGGAGATCGAAAAAGAGCTTCAGATATTGCTTCTGCCGCGCGACCCCAACGATGATAAAAACGTTATCATCGAGATACGCGGCGGTGCAGGCGGTGAAGAAGCGGCTCTTTTTGCATATGTGCTTTACCGTATGTACAATATGTATGCCGCATCGGTCGGCTGGAAGACCGAGCTTCTTTCCGCAAACGAGACCGAGCTTGGCGGATTTAAAGAGGTTTCCTTTATGGTAGAGGGCGACGGCGCTTATTCGCGCCTTAAGTTCGAATCGGGCGTTCACCGTGTACAGCGTGTGCCTGTCACCGAGTCACAGGGACGTATTCAGACGTCCACCGCAACTGTTGCGGTGCTTCCCGAAGCCGAGGACGTGGAAATTGAAATAAATCAGTCCGATCTTGAGATTGAGACTATAAAATCAAGCGGTGCGGGCGGTCAGCACGTCAACAAGACCGAATCCGCCATAAGACTTCTCCACAAGCCTACGGGCATCGTTATCGAGTGCCAGGATGAGCGCTCGCAGTTCAAAAACCGCGACAAGGCGATGAAGCTTCTGCGTACCAAGCTTTACGATATGAAGCAGGCGGAGCAGGATGCAAAGATCGCTTCTGAGCGAAAGAGTCAGGTAGGTACGGGCGACCGCAGTGAGCGTATCCGCACCTACAACTATCCGCAGAGCCGTGTTACCGACCACAGAATCGGTGTTACGCTTCATTCCCTTGAACAGTTCCTTAACGGCGACATTGACGAAATGCTGACTGCCCTCGCTACTGCCGATACGGCGGCAAAGCTTGCAGGTGCAGAGTGATATTTTGATGATGAACACTCTTGTAAGAAAATTGACCCATGATGCGGCGGAAAACGAGCGCATCTATAAAGAGGGCGGAAAGATCCTCCGAGAGGGCGGACTTGTGGCGTTTCCAACCGAAACGGTCTACGGACTTGGTGCAAACGCGCTTGACGTCTCGGCGGCATCAAAAATATACGCCGCAAAGGGAAGACCCTCAGACAATCCGCTTATAGTTCATCTCTCCCGTGTTGATGATGCGGAAAAATACTGTGTCACATCGGATATTTTCTATCGGCTTGCCGCGGCGTTTATGCCGGGACCGCTGACTGTTGTTATGCCGAAGCGTGACTGTGTTCCAAGCACTGTTACGGGCGGACTTGACAGCGTTGCTGTAAGGATACCGTCAAACGAACACGCACGCTCTCTTATCGAAGCCGCAGGAGTTCCTGTGGCGGCACCCAGCGCAAATATTTCCGGACGTCCCAGCCCCACCTGTGCCGAGCACGTTATTTTTGACATGACGGGCAGGGCGGACATGATAATTGACGGCGGCGACTGCGATATTGGTGTAGAATCCACTATTGTTAAGCTTTCGGGGGATGAAATGATACTGCTTCGTCCCGGCGGGGTTACCCTTGAGATGCTGTCGGCAATTGGTGACGTTACCCTTGACAAAGCAATTACAGGCAGTCTTTCTGAGGGGGAGCGTCCCTTGGCTCCCGGTATGAAATACCGCCACTACGCTCCAAGTACCAGAGTCGTTATGCTTGACGGCGATGGGGCGGATATTAAAAAATACCTGTGGGAGCGATCAAAATGCGAGAGAGTGGGCGCGCTTCTCTTTGAAGATGAGCTTGCCTATTACAGCGAGCTTGATATAACGCTTGTTGATCTCGGTGAGCATTCAATAGAGGCTGAAGCGCACAGCCTTTTTGCGAAGCTTCGCGAGATAGATACATATAACTGCGATACCTTTTATGTAAAAGTCCCTGACAAAACGGGGATAGGACTTGCTGTGTACAACCGTATGCTGAAAGCCTGCGGTCACGAGGTCGTGACTCTATAAAAAAACAATATGCATGAAACGGAGAAGCTTAAATGGCAAAGAAATCAAAAGAGACCGAAAGAGTAACAAGCGGCATTACCGCTGAAATAACTGACCAGGCCATAACCGATACCATACGCACAAATTTCATGCCCTACGCGATGTATGTCATCCGTGACCGCGCTATACCGGAAATCGACGGCTTCAAGCCGTCCCACAGAAAGCTGCTTTACACCATGTACAAAATGGGACTCCTTACCGGTCCCCGTACCAAGAGTGCAAATGTTGTGGGACAGACCATGCGTCTTAACCCACACGGTGATGCGGCGATATATGAAACGATGGTGCGCTTAACACGTGGAAACGAGTCGCTTCTGCATCCCTTTATCGACTCAAAGGGAAGCTTCGGTAAGCAGTACAGCCGCGACATGGCGTATGCGGCATCCCGTTACACCGAGGTCAAGCTTGATTCGTTCTGCGCCGAGCTTTTTAGGGGAATCGACAAAAACGCGGTTGATATGGTTGACAACTACGACGCTACCATGAAAGAGCCGGTGCTTCTTCCCACCACTTTCCCAAATGTGCTCGTGTCACCCAATCTCGGCATTGCTGTCGGTATGACAAGTAACATATGCTCATTTAATCTTGCGGAGATATGCGACGGTGCAATACAGCTCCTTCGCCGCCCCGACACGCCTGTTGACCGCATGATGGACATAATAAAGGCTCCCGATTTTCCCGGTGGCGCATATCTTATATATGACAGGGACAAAATGCGCGAGGTCATGCGCACAGGTCGCGGAAGCTTTACTCTCCGTTCACGCTATACCTATGAGAAAAAGGACAACTGCATAGATATTACGCAGATACCGTACTCCACCTCAATTGAGCTTATCATGAACCGTATTACGGATCTTGTAAAAGAGGGCAGACTCAAGGAAATTACGGATTTCCGCGATGAGATCGACCTTTCCGGCTTCAAGCTGACACTTGATCTTCGCCGCGGAGTCGATCCCGACAAGCTTATGACAAAGCTTTACAAATTAACGCCTCTTGAGGACAATTTCAACTGCAATTTCAACGTTCTTGTGGACGGAACACCCCGTCAGATGGGCGTTGTGGAGATACTTTCCGAGTGGATACGCTTCAGAATGGAATGCGTGCGCCGCGAGCTGTCCTTTGAGCTTAAAAAGAAGCAGGATAAGCTTCATTTGCTCCTTGGACTCGGCAAGATACTTCTTGACATCGACAAGGCAATCAAAATCGTCCGCGAGACCGAGCTTGAATCGGACGTTGTACCAAACCTTATGGAGGGCTTCGGTATCGACGAGATTCAGGCGGAGTATATAGCCGAAATAAGACTGCGCAACCTTAACCGCGAGTATATTATCAACCGAATCAAGGAGATAGAGTCTCTCCAAAAGGAAATAGCGGAGCTTACCGATAAGATCGGCGATGATATCAAGGTGCGCGAGCATATCGCGGCAGAGCTTCGCGAGATCAAGAAAAAGTACGCAAAGCCCCGTATGACTCAGCTTATTTACCCCGAAGAGCTTGATGTTTACGAGCCGGAGAGCGAGATTGAGAATTACAATGTTCGTGTGTATCTTACACGGGACGGATATTTCAAGAAGATCACACCGCAGTCGCTTCGCGGAAGCGATGAGCAGAAGCTGAAAGAGGGCGATATTATCGTTCATGAGCAGGATGCAGAGAATATTGCCGAGGTGATCTTCTTCTCCGACAAGGCGCAGTGCTACAAGGCGAAGATTTCCGACTTCGACCAAGTCAAGGCGTCTCAGCTTGGCGACTATATCCCGGCGAAGCTTGGCTTTGACGAGGGAGAAAAGGTGGCGGCAATGGCTGTTGTATCCGAATACCGGGACGATTTCCATATGGTGTTCGTTTTTGAGAACGGCAAGGGTGTGCGTGTGCCCATCTCTCAGTACGCCACAAAGACCAATCGCCGAAAGCTTACGGCGGCTTACTCGGATTCCTCGCCGCTTGCCGGTGCATGGTATCTGACTGCCCCCTGCGATATTCTTATCTACAACGATGCTCACCGCGCCATTGCGCTAAAGAGCGATCTTATTCCCGAAAAGACCACACGATCTTCCGTGGGCGTTCAGCTCATGCAGATGAAGAAAAATCAAAAGGTATCGGGAATTATGGTAAACTACGCCGACAAGATAGAAAATCCCGGAAAGTACAATAAGATCAAGATTCCGGCGGCATCTGTGCTTATGGATGAATACGATATCGACAAGCAGCAGATACGCTTTGGTGACGAATAAAGGAGAAAGCAGTCATGAAAACAATGGAGATAAAGCTTTGGGATGATAATATACCGTTTTACACCGAGGGGGCAGATACGCCAAATTACATGACGTATTATTTTGCTCCTACCCATCATCCCTTGCCCTGCGTTGTAATATATCCGGGCGGCGGATACGGCGAACGTGCAGATCACGAGGGCGGTCCTATTGCGGAATTTTTCACCTCCCGCGGCATTCATGCGGCGGTGGTTGAGTACCGCACCTCTCCCAACCGCCATCCGGCACCGCTGGCGGATGCACAAAGAGCAATAAAGCTTATACGTCAAAGAGCAAAAGAACTGTGCGTTGACCCCGACAGAATAGTTACCCTCGGTTTTTCCGCAGGCGGACATCTTGCGGCTTCTACAATTACACTGCCGCCGGTTGAGACCGATGTGGCAGATGATGCATCAAAGCAGTCCTGCCTTCCAAACGGAGCTGTGCTTTGCTATCCCGTTATTGATGTCACCGAGAAATTCGGTCATGTAGGAAGCGGAAAAAATCTTCTCGGCGAGAATTACGAGAGCCAAAAAGAGGAATTTTCGCTCCAGCATCATGTAAATAAAAAGACACCAAAGGTATTCCTGTGGCACACATCGGATGACCCGGTCGTCAGCGTAAAGAATTCGCTTGCTTTCGGTGAGAAGCTTCGCGATTTTAAAATCCCCTTTGAGATGCACATTTTCCCACACGGTCCTCACGGTCTCGGCCTTGCCAAGTCTACATTTGATGTATGCAAATGGGCTGATCTTGCGGCGGATTGGATCATCAGAAATATATAAAATCAAGGGAAAATAGAAGTGAAGCTTTTTTCAAAGGATCCGGAGGAGAAGGAGTCGCTTTTTTCAAAAAGCGACCTGAACCGCCTTATACGTCCGCTTATTATCGAACAGCTTCTTGCCATATCGGTGGGAATGTTCGATACGATGATGATATCTTCTCTTGGTGACAGTGCCGTTTCCGGCGTGTCGCTTGTGGATATGATCAACGTGCTTATGATAAACTTTTTCTCGGCGCTTGCTACGGGCGGTGCAGTTATCTGCTCCCATGAAATAGGTCTTGCGAGGGTCTCGCAGGGAAAAAAGGATTTTTCCCCTGCCAGACGGTCGGCAAAGCAGCTTATGGCGGTACTGCTTGTGGTCTCCTGTTTTGCGGCGGCTATTTGCTATTTTCTTCGCGGACAGATTCTCTCTCTTGTGTTCGGAAGCGAACAGCAGGAGGTGCTTAAGTACGCAAAGATTTACTTCGGCATCTCTGCCATCTCTTATCCGTTTATTGCTGTGTACAACGGCTTTGCGGCACTTTTCAGGACTATGGGCAATTCCCGTGTGACGATGATTACGTCGGCGGCGGTGAATCTTGTTAACGTTGGCGGAAACGCACTGTTCATATACGTGTTTGACTACGGCGTTGCAGGTGCCGCCTGGTCTACCACCATCTCACGAATGCTTGGTATGATTATTCTGATGGTGCTTATAATGAATAAAGAGCGGATTATATACATAGATTTCCGTGAGCGTTTCAAAGCAGAGCTTGGCACTATTAAGCGCATACTTCGTATCGGTGTGCCAAGTGGTCTTGAAAACAGTATATTCAATCTGGGACGAATACTGACCATACGGATGATGACAGTATTCGGAGCACATCAGCTTGCGGCAAATGCTATTGCCAATAATATCGACGCGCTCAGCATAGTGCCTGCCTCGGCGGTGGGGCTTGCCATGGTTACTGTTGTGGGACAGTGCATCGGTGCGGGAGATTTTGACGAGGCTTTAAGATATGAGAAAAAGCTCCTTAAAAAGAGCTATTTGTATAATGCTGTTTTCAGTTCGGCACTCCTTGCGGCACTTCCGCTTATACTGCGGCTTTACAGTGCTTCGGATGAAGCTTTGCGTATCGCCGCCGTGCTCATATTCATACATCTCGGTGTGGGAATGCTTATGTGGCCGGCGTCATTTGTAACGCCAAATGCGCTTCGCGCGGCAAAGGATGTGCGCTTTACCATGGTAACGGCTATAGCATCAATGTTTACCTTCAGAATAGCACTTTCGTATGTTCTCGGAGTTTATCTTGGAATCGGAATCATCGGTGTATGGCTTGCAATGCTTGTGGACTGGGCGTTCCGTTTGGTAATGTTCAACACCCGCATTTCAAGCGGGCGCTGGCTTCGTAATGTGAGGGAGATGGAGAAATAAGTGGCGGATATATTCGATTATTTGGAATGGCGCGGCGATATTACAATGGATGCCGTTCCGTTTTGCGATGCGGACAGACTGATACTCTCCGAGCTTGCGTATATTGATTTCGAAAACGAGGAAGCACGTCCGCTTGGCGAGCTTTGCCGCGAGATGTTGAAGAAAATTGAGGTAGTGCGCCAAAGCGGTGCTAAAATGAAGCTTTTACATCATAAAAAGGACGAGGAGCTTCTTTTTGCGGTGGCGGAGTCGCCAAGATTTATGAATCTCAGTGTGGCGCACTGCGAGAGCAGGATTTGCCGTGACAGGGAAGAACAGTTCGGTGCTATGACCGTATATCTTCCCGATAAAAGCGCAATATGTGTGTTCCGCGGCACGGATTGGTCGATTGTGGGCTGGAAAGAGGACTTTATGATGTCCTACAGCGAGGCACTTCCTGCCCAGAGGAGTGCAGTGGCTTATCTTACGAGGGTAAGCCGCATTCATGGCGGACCGCTTCGTGTTACGGGTCATTCCAAGGGCGGAAATTTAGCTGTATATGCGGCGGCGTTTGCCGGTAAGGATATAAGAGCGCGTGTGGTTGACATAACCAGCCTTGACGGTCCGGGATTCTGTGAAAAAGTGACGGATTCATACGAATACTCCCTTGTTTCCGACAGAGTGCGGACATTTATGCCAAGGGCATCCATCGTGGGAGTGCTGTTCTCACGCACCGGCAAATTTACGGTTATCGAAAGCCGTGCGTCGGGTCTTATGCAGCATATTCCGTACAATTGGGAGATAATGGGCGGCGGATTTGTTGCGGCATCGGAGCAGGACGGCTCAAGTCAGCTTGTAGAGGAAAGCTTTAACGAGTGGATACGCGCCATGTCAACCGACGAGCGAAAGCTGTTTATAGATACGGTATGGTCGGTGTTGGCAAATCTTAAGATAAACGAATTTGGTGACTTACTTGATGGCAAGAATATGAGAGCGGTATTTAAGAATTACAGCGCCCTTGATGAGGATTCAAGACAACTTATATCGGAGACTCTTTCAAAGCTCAGGGGCTGTGCAAAGGAGTCCCTGCGAGAGCTTATTTCCGCGGCGAGGGCAAAAAAACAGTCAGGTAAACCGAAGTCTACCTGAGCCACTAATATGAAAACGGGAGGGGAACACCCTCCCGTATGCTTATTTGTCCGTTGACGACAGCTTGTATTCAAGCGAATCCACAAGTGCCATGAAGCTTGCTTCGATGATGTCCTCGGACACACCGACCGTAGTCCATACACGGTGTGAGTCGGTGGATTCGATAAGCACGCGCACCTTTGCCGCGGTGGTTGAGTTTGATTCAAGCACACGCACCTTAAAGTCGGTAAGCTTTACATCCGACAGCACAGGATAGAATGCGCAAAGTGCACGCTTAAGAGCCATGTCCAGCGCATTGACGGGACCGTTTCCGAGAGATGCCGAGGTTTCGGTAAGACCGCCTACCTCAACCTGCACCATTGCAGATGCCTGAAGCTTGCCGTCGGTTGACGGAAAATCGTCTGTAGTCTTATAAAGAACAACGTTGAAGTGAGGCTTATAGTCAAGCACCAGCTTTTTTATCATAAGCTCAAAGCTTGCGTCGGCGGCTTCAAACTGATAGCCGCGGTGCTCCATGTCCTTAAGCTTTTCGGTGATAAGCTTTGCCTCGGGGGAGGAGCGGTCAAGCTCGGGTATTATCTGCTTTGCAAGCTCCGCCACGGTTGAGCGTCCCGATACCTCCGAGATAAGAAGTCGCCGCTTGTTTCCCACAGCCGCAGGGTCAATATGCTCATACGCTCCATGAAGCTTCTCCATAGCGTCTATATGCATACCGCCCTTGTGTGTAAAGGCGGATTTTCCCGTGTAGGGCTTTGTGGGGCGTGTCACCACGTTTGATATATCGGATATGCGTCTTGCGGTTTCCATGAGAGCTTCGGTTTTCACCGATGCCGTTTTGCCGCACTGAAGTCCGCATTTGAAAGT
>JAEIGA010017254.1_pt1 | contig 10994 bp, 5 predicted proteins | sample 9270691 | NCBI WGS metagenome assembly JAEIGA01 (sample SAMN17057246, study PRJNA624740) | gut metagenome | biome: biome; isolation source: fecal sample | host: Bos grunniens | place: China: Xizang | collected 2019 | reverse complement strand
TACTATTCGCAACGCCCGATGAAGGTCGATAAATCATATCCGGTAAACCATGAATTTGATTTAAGTTCGCGAGTTTTGCGCGAAGAGTCAACTACAACGTGCGAGATGTATGCATTTTCCGAAACAAATCCGGAAGAACCGGTGAAATTGGATGGAAGCTACTATTCATATTCAGATGGTAAAGTCACATTGAATAAGGTGTATGCCGACAGTGTGTATTTCTCGTTCTCTAACACATTGCTGAATGAAAATGTTTTGTTGACAGAGAAATTCATGGTAAAAACACAAAGCGAATATGGACAGCCGACAAGAGTATTCAACTCTTCGTTGGCTTTAAATCCGGGCGATAATATCGTTTTTTCTGTAGGTATAGATGGCGCTACTGAGGAAAATCCTATCGAGTTCTTGGTTAATTTCGGCGACGGAGTAAAAGAGACGTTTTATGCAGCCACAAGCACTTTGCCTGCTGAACCAAATGTGATAGGAACACAAAAAGGCTATGGTCAATTAGAAGTTTATGCGCCTGAAGGTGTGACTGTGACTGCGTTAGAGGTGAAAGACATAATGATGTATTCTGCCGATGTCTCAAAACTTCCTTCTTTGCGCGAGTTGAATTTAATCGGAACAGGATTGTATTATATCGATTTGGATTGGAATCGTTGCTTGACGTCGCTCAATCTTTCGAATAATAATTTGTCATATCTAAGCTTGGAATCTAAGTATGCCGGATATGCCAAGAATGTTTTGGCAAACATTAATTTGAGCCACAATCAATTGTCAGAAGTAGTGCTTAATGAATTGACTGTAATCAGAAACTTGGATTTGAGCCACAATCAATTGCATGAATTTATCAACTTCTCAAATGGTGAAGGCATTATAAATATTAATTTGTCGAACAATCAATTTGATACTTTGGATTTCTCTTATTGTGCAACGTTGAAGAACCTTGATGTGTCGCACAATATGTTGACATCAATAATCTTGCCGCAGGACGTATGTGTGTTGGAATATTTTGCTTGCAACGACAATAGATTTACAATGGCAAATCTGCCTTTGCATGGCGACCTTTCCGACGAAAATTATATCTATGCTCCACAAGCGGATTTTGAAATAGCAACCAAAGGTCCGGGCGCAAATCTAACCTCACAAAATCGTTTAATCGATGGAAAAGAAACAGGGTTTGTGTGGAAGAAAGAAAATGGCGAATTGCTTGTTGAAGGAGTGGATTATGAAGTAATCGATGGTATTGTATCGTTCTTGAATAAAGATATGGGTAATGTGTATTGCGAAATGACACATGCCGCTTTCCCTCAATTTGCCGGCGAAAAGGTGTTTAAGACAACTCTGATCGAAGTGGCAGGAATGCCTACCAATCTGATTGCGACATTCACTACTAAAAATAATGGCGACATCGTAGAATTGTCATTTGCTGCGGCAAAATCAGGCACTGCAATGTATATCGATTGGAATGGAAATAACACAGTGACACAATATTTGCTTGAAGATACTTACAAACTATTCTATGCCGAAACAAAAGCCGGTGCAGAAGTTAAGGTATATACATACGAGCCGACTGATGCAATCACAGTGTTCAGTATGACAGGTGCAAAATTGTCGTCATTCGATGGTTCTAAACTGACAGATGCAATTAATATCAGCGTGTGCGGGGCAGGCCTTTCGTCAATTACATTGCCTGATGGTTCGGAAAATCTTCGAGAACTATCGTTGGAAGGAAATAAATTCCGTCGTTTCGATGCCTCATTATATCCTTCATTGACGACACTTGCTTTGACCGACAATCTTTTGACATCGATTGATGTCAGCGAAAACAAAAATCTTGAATTGTTCTCAGCCGCTCACAACTCATTGAGTGATGTCGTTTTGGATAATGATAAACTCTGGGCATTATATCTTGATAATAATAATATATCGGAAATCGATTTGAGTGGAGTGCCACAACTGAAACAATTCTCAATCAGTAACAATTATTTGTCGCATATCGATGTCTCAAATCTGAATAAATTGATAATGCTCATCATCAACAACAATTATTTCACATTTGAAACATTGCCATTGCATAAATCGACGTATGTCAGATATTATTATCATAGCCAATTCCCTATCGAAATAGCAGCAGAAGATGGTGTTGTCGATCTCAGCAGCCAAAGCGATGTCGATGGCGCGGCAACTATCTATCGTTGGTTTGTCGGATTGCCTACTATTGACGAAGAAGGTATGCTCGTGGGCGAAGAATTAGCTGAAGGAGAAGACTATTTGATTGAAGAAGGTGTCACAACATTCTTGTCAAAATTCAATGACGTAATGTGTGTGATGATGAACGAAAAACTTCCTGATGTCGTGATCTACACATATCTCATCAATGTCACTGCAGATGTAGAAGAAATTGCTGCATCTGACGAGGTGTTGGTAATGTCGGAAAATGACAATATCGTCGTGAAATCAGATGCTGTAGGCTCTCCAATCGCAGTATATAGCGTGACCGGCGCGTTGATGCGAACAGCAGAAGTCGAAGAAGGTGCAACAGTGATTGACAATATCGAAGAAGGCATCTATCTTGTGAGAGTCGGTAAAAACACAAAGAAAGTAATTGTAAAATAACAATTGCATACAGACAATAACGGGTAATGGGGTCGCATAGCAAATGTGACCTCATTGCTTTTTTGGTGGATTGATGAAAATTTATTAACTTTGGCATCTCAAAAACATAAGTAAAACTATGGAATATAATCATAAAGAAATAGAAGCTCGTTGGCAGCAATTTTGGAAAGAGAAAGATGTATATCGTACAGTGGTGGATAACTCACGTCCTAAATTCTATGTTTTGGATATGTTTCCTTATCCTTCAGGTGCAGGCTTGCATGTGGGTCACCCATTAGGCTACATCGCATCGGATATTTATTCTCGTTTTAAGCGTCAGCAAGGCTTCAATGTGCTTCACCCGATGGGTTATGATGCTTACGGACTTCCGGCAGAGCAATATGCAATTCAGACAGGTCAGCACCCAGAAATAACTACTCGTCAAAATATAGCTCGTTATCGCGAACAACTTGATAAAATCGGCTTTTCATACGATTGGAGCCGTGAGATAAAGACTTGTGATCCGGAATATTACAAGTGGACACAATGGGCTTTTATGAAGATGTTTGACTCTTATTATTGCAATGATTCTCAGAAAGCACGTCCGATTGCAGAACTCATAGAGCATTTCGAGAAACGAGGCTCTGAAGGATTGAATGTCGCTTGCTCTAAAGAGTTGTCATTCACTGCTGAAGAGTGGAATGCACTGACAGATAAAGAGAAACGTCAGCGTCTGATGAATTATCGCATCGCTTATCAGGGCGAGACGATGGTCAATTGGTGTCCGAAATTAGGAACCGTATTGGCGAATGATGAGGTGAGCGAGGGTGTCAGCCTTCGAGGTGGCTATCCTGTGGAGCAAAAACTGATGAACCAATGGTGCTTGAGAGTGTCGGCATACGCTCAACGATTGCTCGACGGTCTTGACAAACTTGATTGGACTGATTCGCTAAAGGAAACACAACGCAATTGGATCGGTCGCTCAGAAGGTGCAGAGATGCGCTTTAAAGTGGCTGATAGCGATATCGAACTCGAAATCTTTACAACTCGTGCAGATACAATTTTCGGAGTGACTTTCATGGTGCTTGCTCCGGAATCAAAATATGTGAATATGGTGGTCAGCGAGGAGCAGCAAGCTGCTGTGGCTGAGTATCTTGATCAAGTGAAGCATAAGACAGAACGCGAACGTCAAATTGACAAGCGAGTATCGGGAGTGTTTACCGGTGCATACGCTGTCAATCCATTGACAGGCAAAAATATTCCTATCTGGGTGTCTGACTATGTGCTTGCAGGATATGGCACAGGTGCAATCATGGCTGTGCCGGCTCATGACTCTCGCGACTATGCTTTCGCTCGTCATTTCGATTTGCCGATAATACCTCTTATCGAAGGCGCAGATGTGTCGGAAGAATCATTTGATGCAAAAGAAGGCAAAATGATGAACTCATGTGGTCCGGAACTCGATCTTAATGGTCTTGATGTCAAAGATGCAATTGCAAAGACAAAACAATTCATCACAGAGAAAGGACTTGGCAAGGTGAAGATTAACTATCGTCTTCGTGATGCTATTTTCAGCCGTCAGCGCTATTGGGGCGAGCCGTTCCCTGTATATTATAAGGATGGCGAACCATATATCATGGACGAATCGATGTTGCCTCTTGAATTGCCGGAAGTAAGTTCTTATCTGCCGACAGAATCAGGCGAGCCTCCATTGGGCAGAGCAGAAAATTGGAAAACGGCAGAGGGCTATCAGATAGAACTATGCACAATGCCGGGATTTGCAGGCTCATCAGCGTATTATTTGCGTTATATGGACCCTCGTAATTCTGAAGCTATCGTTGGTAAAGAAGCTAATGAATATTGGAGAAATGTGGATTTATACATCGGTGGTACTGAGCACGCAACCGGTCACTTGATTTATTCTCGCTTCTGGAATAAATTCCTTTTCGATATGGGACAGACTGTCGAGGACGAACCATTCAAGAAGTTGATAAATCAAGGTATGATTCAAGGTCGAAGCAACTTTGTATATCGTATCAAGGATACTAACACGTTTGTCAGCTATGGCCTTAAGAAAGACTATGATGTGACTCCTATCCACGTCGATGTCAATATCGTCAACAATGATGTTTTGGACGTAGAGACATTCAAGGCTTGGCGACCGGAATTCAATAATGCAGAGTTTGTGCTCGAGGACGGCAAATACATTTGTGGCTATGCTGTCGAAAAGATGTCAAAATCGATGTTTAATGTTGTAAATCCGGACGATATTGTCGATAAATACGGTGCTGATACACTTCGCCTTTATGAAATGTTCCTCGGACCTTTGGAACAGAGCAAACCATGGGATACTAACGGCATCGACGGTGTCAACAGATTCTTGAAGAAGCTATGGGGCTTGTTTGAAAAAGCTGATATGGCAAATCGTGTCGAGCCATCGAAAGAGGAACTCAAAGCAGTGCATAAATTGATAAAGAAAGTCACTCAGGATATTGAGAATTTCTCATTCAATACATCAATATCGGCATTTATGATTTGCGTAAACGAATTGACATCGTTGAAATCTACAAATGCTATTGCGTTGGAGACAGTGACACGAGTGATTGCTCCGTTTGCTCCTCACATTGCCGAGGAATTCTGGCATCGTTTGGGCAATGAAGGTAGCGTGGTCGATGCTGAATGGCCTAAGCACAACGAGGACTACCTCAAGGAAGACAATGTCAACTATGCTGTGTCGTTCAACGGAAAGGCGAGATTTAATATTCAAGTGCCTGCCGGTACGGACAAAGCAGAAGTTGAAAAACTTGCTTTGGAAAATCCGAATGCAGAGCGTTGGTTGGAGGGCAAGACGCCTAAAAAGATCATAGTAGTGCCAAATAAAATTGTCAACATAGTAATCTGATGAAGTGCGGCTGAATGCCGCACTTCTTGTAATCACAATAAATCAAGGAGAAAAACGTTTATAATATACTCGTATGGAAAGAATTAAAGATATAGTGTTTGCGACCAACAACGCGCATAAATTGGAAGAGGTGCGACAGATTGTCGGCGAGAGATTTCGTGTCCTATCGTTGAAAGAAATCAATTGTCATGACGACATCCCGGAGACTGCTGATACTCTTGAAGGCAATGCGTTGATTAAAGCTCGTTGGATTAAGGAACGCTATGGATTTGATTGTTTTGCAGATGATACAGGTCTGATGGTCGATGCTTTAGGTGGTGCTCCCGGTGTGCATACAGCGCGTTATGCCGGTGATGACTGCAATTCGGAAAAGAACGTAAGCAAAATGCTGTCAGAATTGGAAGGCGTTGAAGAACGCAATGCGCATTTCAGCACTGTGATTGCTTTGATTTATGAGGGACAAGAGGTCGTAATGGAAGGCAGAGTGGATGGCATAATCGCTACAAAAAGAGGTGGAAACGGAGGCTTTGGCTACGATCCGATTTTTATCCCCGATGGCTACGACATTACTTTTGCAGAGATGCCTGCTCATGAAAAAAATGCAATATCTCATAGAGGACGTGCCATGCAGAAACTCATGGCTGTCTTGATGCAAACAGATAAATAAAAGGAAGTTTCTAACAGAAGAATGAATATGATAAAAAAATTATTGGTTGTCATAGCGATATTGGTGTCTGCTATATCTGTAAAAGCCCAATCTTCAGTGGGCGATTGGAAGTTGCATCCGAATTTCGACTATTATTTTAAAGATGTGATAGATGCAGACAATCGCACATATATCCAAGCATTATCGCAAGGACGCTATGACGGAGCTGTCGGTTATGAGACAGAGCTGCCATTTCTTTTTGTGTATGATAAGGAAGCAGATGAATTGCTTTCGTATAATAGCCGAAACTATCTATCGGAAGATATAGTGAGCTATATGGCGTATAACGCTGAAAAAAAGTATCTGCTTATCGTCTATGAGAATAGCAACATCGATATTCTTTACGATGATGATACAGTTTACAACATACCGGGATATATGTCGGCAGACTTGAGAACCCCTAAGGACATCAATCATGTGACATTCGACAATAAAAACAATAGGGTTTATCTGGCTACAAAGTTTGGATATTTTGTCATCAACGATGAGAAGCATGAGATTGCCGAGTCGCATGTCTATAATGTCAACATAAGATCGATTGGCAGGGTAGGCGATTATCTGATTGCTTTTACAGATTCAGGTGCATATAAAAGACCGATAGACGATCCACATCGTTCTATGGATTCGTTCACCGGCTTGCCGGGAATAACAACGCCGTCGATGATGATGCCTTTAAGCGATACTTCATTTGCATATAAATCGGCAACAACTGTCATGGTGGCAACGCTTCAAGCCGATGGTGCACCGACGACCAAGACTTTGGTTTCGGATAATATATTAACAGCTCATGAGGTCGCAAACGGCTATTTTTTGAGGTCGAGTTGGTGTGCCTACATTGTCAGCAAAAGTGCGGAGGTGAAGTCGCTTAGCATCCCTGAAGAAAACAAGTCGCAATGCTTCAGCTCAAAAGATTTGAATGAGTTTTGGTTTGTTTTGCCTCGAAAAGGGCTTGCAAGCAAAAAAGCTTCCGAAGGCAATTGGACTTTGACCAGAGACTATTTCATGCCTAATTCGCCGTCAGTCTTTAGAGCATTGACATTGGAATATTCGCCAAAATATGGAGTGTTGTGTGGCAACGAAGGAATGAACCAAGTCTTTACGACCAATTGGGTTGACTATCGACATCTCATTTCGGCATACAAAGATGGCGAGTGGTCGAATTATGGAGGCGCTTACACATCAAGTGCGTTTGGCAATTATATTCGTGACGGATATGGTCCGAGCATTGATCCGATAAATGAGGATGTTATATACGTAGGCACTTACAAACATGGACTTTTCAAAATCAATTTGGACACCGATGAGATTACGCAATATTCGCGTCCTGATGATGATTCAAAAAATCTTGATGGCTTCAATGTAGTGTTCCCACAAAGCACATGGGCGTATTGCAAGGTGTCGCAGCCGATGTTTGATGCTGATAATACTTTGTGGCTCACCCACGACACGCAATCTGTCAACGGAGGAGCAAACTCATTATATTATTGGACAAAAGAAGATCGAGAAGCAAACAAAGTTGCAGGCTTTAAGTCGTTGGAAGTCAAAGGTTTTGATTCAAAACACTTTAATGTGATACTTCCTCTTAAGCGAACTAAAAATGTCATTCTGCTTGCCAATGGTGTTTATGGTGGACCGATTTGGGCATACGACCATAATGGAACGCTTGATAACACTGCCGACGATCGTGTGGTGAAGTTGACGACAATCTATGACCAAGATGGAAACACGATACCGACCACCTACGTCTATACATTCTATGAAGATCAAGAGTCGGGACGTGTATGGGTAGGTTCTTTCAGTGGTGTGTTTAATTTCAATCCGAAAGATGTGTTCGACAATGATTTCAGAGGCTACAGAATAAAGGTGGCAAGAAATGACGGTACAAATCAGGCGGATTATTTGCTTGACGGAATTCCGGTCTATGCGATTTCTGCCGACGGCGCTAATCGTAAATGGTTTGCAACGGGAGGTGTCGGAGCTGTCTTGACGTCTGCTGACGGTACTGAAGTGTTGCGCCAATTGACAGCTGAAGATTCCTATCTCCCGAATAATCTCGTTTATGACATTGAATGTGATGCAAACTCTAATTCGGTGTGGATGGGTACTCATTTCGGAATTGCTGAATATTTCTCCGACTCTACTCCGTCGGAACAAGATTACGAATCGGTTAAAGCATATCCGAATCCTGTCCGACCGGACTATTTGGGCTGGGTCACAATTGAAGGATTGATGGAAAATTCGTTGGTGAAAATCGTTGACGCTTCCGGCGCATTGGTTAAGGAATTGGGTCGCTCAAATGGAGGTATGATTTCATGGGATGTGACAAACCTTGAAGGTAAGCGAGTGAAGACCGGTGTATATTATGTATTGGCATCACAAAGCGAGGAAGGTCAGAAAATGGCTAATGTCTCAAAAATCTTGGTAGTCAATTAATCATCGCAAATAAGAAAAAATAACGGTATAGACCGATAGATTAAAATGGGTGTTTTTTAATGCCCATTTTTTATTCGATGAGGTTGAGATGACTCATCGGAGCCTCTGTCGTGACGTGCAAAATTGGAATTATGGTTGTAATATTGCAGTTATCGTTGATATATGCGCCTTATCTTTTGTGAGTCAGTTTTGTTCCGATAGTTTGTGGGTCGTATTGCTTGACGATGTAGTTGGATGAAGAAAGACACACCATAGAGTGTTGGTCAAGATTTTCTTTTAGGCAGACTCCTGCTCCGACGATTGACTTTGCACCTATTCTGATGCCTTCGAGAACGGTTGCATTCAGCCCGATGAAACTTTGCTCTCCGACAATGCAACTACTACCTACAACAGCTCCGGCAGATATGAATGAGTGAGCTTTTACGATAGTGTCGTGGCAAACTACAGCATTGCTGCGAATGAAAGTGTCGCTTTCGATAGTGACGCCGGATTGTATCACGACGTGGTCGCCTATCCATAGATTATCACTCTCTGTTTTACCTCTTACCACTGCCGTCGGTGCTATGAGATTGACCAATGGCAGATTGTTTTCTCGGCATGTCTCAAAGACGTTGCGTCTGTCTTGATTCAGGTTATTCCATAAAATGGCAATAAAGAATACATATTCATCAGAGTGCGAATTAGTAAAAAAATCCTCAAGACGATATATCGGCAATCCCAAAAACCGGCTTTCTGAATAAAAACTTTCATTGACAGCAAAACCAGCCACCTCAAAAAGGTGGTGAAAACGCACAAAGTCATAGACGTTTCTTGCCGTTGTTCCGGTACCTATGATAATCAATCGTTTCATGCTTCGATAAGGGTGTAATTGTTTAGCAACTTATTGATTTGATGCTTGTCGCAATTCATCAGAATGTCAATTATGGAAAGACCGGCAATGAATTGCGAAGAGTTAATTTGCGGGTAAGGGGTAAATCCTGGTTTTATAAATTTCAGTTTGATGTTGTGCCGGCTGAAATCGTCTTTATCATATAGTTCTTGCCCGCCAATAGGATTTATATAAGCATCGGCATTGAGTCGTCGGCATATATCGATAATTCGTTTGCTTTGACGCAAATTGTTGTCTTTATCGATTTGAGACGAGATCAGTATTTCGGTGTCGATTGATAGGTAGTGGCAGATAGATTTAACGGCATTTGTGGCAAAGTCGCTGAAAAGTGTTGCCGAAGAGCATATAGATTTCAGCATTTCAATGGTCGGTGTGTAATAAGGGGCTTTGCCATAGCTATGGCGAAGAGTTTCGAAAAAGCGATGAAAATCGTCGGCGATGACAATCTCGTTGAAAAGTCTGTTTTGGCTCTGACGGCATAGTCGGATAGAGAAGCGATGTTTTGCGCCATTGACTATTATCTGATTACGATTAGCCCATCCACGCGTGATAAAATTCACATCATCCAAAACGACAAATCTATCGACTGCTTTTATGAGTTGAAAATAGCCGATGTAAGGCATGAAATATGGTTGCATGATGCCGATTGTCATAGAATGTGAATTAGTTGGCTGCAAATTTAATCAAAATAGTGCATAAGGACAATATGAAATTGTGAGATATGTTGACGAGTTTGTAAAATGTATTAGGGCACTGAAAATGTGGATTTTCGGTGCCCTTGGATTATTTGAGGTTGTTTGAATGTCAGGGGTTAGCGGACGATAACTTTGGCTGTCGCTGATTGTCCTGATTGGAGGGTAGCCTTGACGATGTAGAGTCCCGGATTGAGGGTTGCTGTGCTGTGGGTGGTCGCTGCCGGTGAAGCAGTGTATATTACAGCTCCGTCGAGGCTATAGACTTGCAGTGTCTCCACGTTGGATTGTGCTTCGATAGCGATAGCAGAGCCGCAGCCGTAGATGTTGATGCCGGAGTCGTTGAGAGTCTCTTCGATGCTCGAAAGCGCCGGTTTCACTTCGCACACGTTGACTGCTTCGCCCGATGCCACATCGTTGATGATTGCCACGACCTTGAGGTTGTCGATGTCTTGCAACTCGGGGAGGTCGTAGGTGCGAGTGACGGCGATAGGAGTGTGGCGTGGAGTACCAACCGGGAATGCTTCGCTATCACCCTTGTAGGAAGGGTAGATTGCGCGACCTACGTTGGCAAAGAAGTATTCGCCGGCAGGGATAGGGTCGGGGAGGTTTTCGAGTCCGCCCATCACCATTGATGAGCCTCCGTAGATGTTGCTTTGTTCATAGCCTGTCATCTTGTCTTCGACGATGATGAACGAAAGTGTGTAGGCATTTTCTGTAATAGGCACACCGAATTCTGCAACAGCATTGATAGTCACCTTATTGTCGTCGCCG
>JAEIGA010017253.1_pt1 | contig 10995 bp, 8 predicted proteins | sample 9270691 | NCBI WGS metagenome assembly JAEIGA01 (sample SAMN17057246, study PRJNA624740) | gut metagenome | biome: biome; isolation source: fecal sample | host: Bos grunniens | place: China: Xizang | collected 2019 | reverse complement strand
GAGTTCCGCAACGCCCGAAAAACGGACGAAAAGGCTCGAGCGACAAGGCTCGCCACCGACTGAAGAATGTTGCCTTTAGGCAACTTCTGAACAAAGGCAGAGCCGAAAGTTCGTGCAAGCGAGTGAATGGAAGTTTACTTACATTTTAAACGAGCGCAGCCGAAGTTCGCAGAGGGCAATGCTGCGTCCCGTGTGCCGGGGCTTTTGGTTCTTTTGCCCGGCAAAAGAACATGATAGAGAATACTACTTTAAACTATCGCAACCAAAGATTAAGGGTAAAATTGACAGTAAACTATAAGATATTAGAACCTTAATCTACAGAGCAAACAGAAAAAAACCTTATACCCGACCGACGTTAATTCAAAAATTTTGAGTTTTTTTGAAAAAAAGTTGTAACCCTGGTGTTACATTTCGCAAGAAGCCACGTTTAGCATAACAGAAGAGCCACAAAAACAAGATGAGCGACAAACAACTAATAACCACATTCACAGCAATGCGCAGAAAATTCCTGCAAATTGCCTCAAAACTGCTACCTCACGACGAGGAAGCAGAGGACGCTCTGCAAGAGGCCTTCTGCCGACTATGGCCTCGGCGCGACACAATAAACAGCACCACCGAGGCCGAAGCACTGACCACCACAACCATAAAGAACATTTGCATAGACAAACAACGCAAACGACGACTCGAAACAGTGCCGATAGACGAAGAGCGCGACAGCATAGAAGATGACAAACAGAGCAGCGACGAGAAAGAGGCACTGCTCACAGAAGTAGAAGATATTATAAACCGTGAACTTAGCGACACACAGCAAAGAATAGTAAGGGAGAGGGAATTTAACAGCAAAAGCATAGAAGAGATTGCAGCAGAATTGAATATGCAACCGACTGCGGTAAGAATGCAACTGTCGAGAGCAAGAAAAAAGATTCGTGAAATTTACAAACAGAGAGAGCAATGAAAAAAGAGAAAAAATACAACACAAAAAGAAGCATCAGCGAGTGGGAAGAACTTGCCGAACGATATTTCGACGCTCTCACCACCCTGCAAGAAGAGGAGGAACTCAGAGAGTTTCTCGGCAGCCCGCAGGCCTCGTCCCCACGCTTCGACGAGATAAAAGCAGTGATGGGATACTTTGTAACGCGAAAAGCCAAAAACAAGAACAGCAAGGGAAGAGGCAACACCATAAAGTGGAGTGCAGCAGCCATCGTCGCAGCCATAATATCCACCGCCCTATGGTATTCAGCCCCACAGCCTACACACGACATCTGCATAGCCTACGTCGACGGCAAAGAGTATACCGACGAGGCAGTCGTACTGCAACAGATGCAGCACACAATGCAAATGATGGGCAACACCATAGAGAGCAATTCCATCGAAAAACAATTAAACAATATATTCAGCACAAGATGAAAAAACATTTTCTCATAATCATACTGTCGTTGCTGTGTATATCGGCAGCAAAGGCACAAAGCGGACTCAACATATCGCCACTGTTCAACGACCCTGGACGTTGGGAAACAATGTTCACAGCTTCGCACCTCGAGGGCAGATACCTTAAGCCCTACAATCTTACACTCTTCCGAAGGATAACCACAAGAAACAGTCGCATCTACGACGAAATTGAACAATTGGTGGAAAAGGATGGCAAGAATACCATCGACAAGGAGTGTGGTTACGTAAACGGCAAGCTCTACTACGCCTTCTACCTTTTCGAGCCCAAGAATAAGAAATACCGCTATCTGTTCTATCGCAACAGTTCGCTGCGCGTGGAGGAGCCAAACGAAGTGACGGTAGTCTACATCGAGGGCTACGTAACTCTCGAAGAGCTAAAAAAGATGTTTAAAAAGTAATAACCGGAAAATACAAAAAGATATGAAAAAATCAATAATCTCGGCAATGCTACTGCTGTCGGCAACCTATGCAACAAATGCACAAAGCAACCTCAAACAATACTCAGTGGAACGTGACAGCATCATTGTCGCATACAGACCCGACAGCGTAAAGATTGTAAACAACGACAATAGAATAGCCGTAGAGGTGAGCGGCAATGGCTACAACTACAAGATTGAAAAAGGGGGACTTGCACAAAGCACAAGCATAATCAAAGAGAAGAACAGCGACTGGAACTTCGACATACCCTTCATAGGCAGCAAGAAAGAGAAAGAAGAGAAACAGCGCAAACAATACAACAATAACAAATTTGAAATGGCCCTGTTAGAAAAATCGGAATTTGGAATAGGACTCGCAGCCGCCACCGACCAGGCCGAGGGCATGGATGCAAAAATGGCAAACGGCGGTGTAGAGTTTACGCTGAACAAACTGCTCTCATGGCAATACAAGCCTTACAAGAGCGGAAGGGTTGAACTTAACTTTGGTGTGAACTGGCGAAATTTCCGCATGAAAGGCGATAACAGATTCCTGAAAGATGGTAACAACCTGACAATTGCCCCATACCCTACGGGTGCAGAGATTAAATTTTCGAGGGTAAAGGTTTTCAGTATGACGCTGGAGCTTATGTACAGACAAAAACTTGCAAAGCATATTGACATCGGCGTAGGCCCTGTGGTAAACTTCAACACACATGGTTCAATCAAAACACGCTACAAAGTCGACGGAGAGAAAAAGAAAGAGACAAGCAGCAACATACACCAGAATACTGTTACAGCAGATTTCAAAGCCGAAGTGGGCATACGTCCTCTGGCCTTCTACATAAAATATTCACCAATGAACATACTCGACACCAACTACTCACCGGGCTTTCACCCGTTTTCAGCAGGTATAATAATAGGACATCGTTAAAGTTAAAGAAGGTTGACGCTAATTACCTGAAAGAAAAGAAGTATGGCAATCAATGTGTGAGGATGAACCGATCGGTTCATCCTCACACATTGATTTATATAATATGGCGTCAGTCATATATTAATATAATTGCACCACATTTCTTTTTACTTTTTCTATTTCTTTGTATTTTTGTTGTCCGTAAGAAACAAATTAAACTTAACAACATAACTATGAAAAAGAGTCATTTCATTGGTGCATTGGCACTGGCTTTAAGCTTTGTCGCATGCTCAGACAAACCTGGTGCTGCAAAATCGCAGTGGGACGATTATTTTGTTGGCAACATCCTGTTCGAGGACAAATCTCCCGAAAGCGAAGGTTCACGTATCTATCACAGTCTGATACCCAACCCCCAGGAGTATATTGCCGAACAGGCACGAACCGTATTGAATACACTCTATTTTTCACCCGAAGACAGCATTGTGCCGGTTAACAACCTCCATTATACAATAGAGGAGATGGATGGAATCTCAGGCAAGGGCGGCGGCAATGGCGAGGTATCAATCTACTACAGCACCAAATATGTGGCAAAATCCTTCACCGACAACGATACTGCCAAAGTATTTTTCGAAACCCGCGGTGTGTTGCTGCACGAATTGACACACGCCTACCAGCTGGAGCCGCAGGGTATCGGCACATACGGAACCAACCGTGTATTCTGGGCATTCATCGAAGGCGTGGCTGATGCCGTGCGCATAGCCAATGGCGGATTCAATGGCGAGGTCGATCGTCCCAAAGGTGGAAACTACATGGATGGATACAGAACAGCCGGATACTTCTTCGTGTGGCTGCGCGACAACAAAGACCCCGACTTCATACGCAAAATCAACAGAACGGCCCTGGAGGTTATTCCCTGGTCGTTCAATGGTGCCATCAAGCACATATTCGGCGAAAATGCCGATGTCGACGCATTGTGGAGAGAGTACCAGATTGCCGTTGGCGACATTCAGGAATAATTTCCGCGTAACTTAACAGTGCCAAGTTGTCAAAAAAAGTTCCGCATAAACACCTCTAATTTTTGCTTTGTTTTTTTGTAGGAAAAGCAAGAAATAGTAATTTTGTAGGCAGTATGAAAACAAGTTTTGATAACGAGAAATATCTCAAGATACAGTCCGAACGCATCAAGGAGCGCATAGCTCAGTTCGGCGATAAGTTGTACCTCGAATTTGGAGGTAAATTGTTTGACGACAATCACGCAAGTCGCGTATTGCCCGGTTTTAAGCCCGATTCCAAGTTGCAGATGCTTATGCAGCTTAGCGATTGTGCCGAAATAGTGTTTGTGATAAGCGCGCTTGATATTGAAAAGAACAAGACAAGAAGCGACCTTGGTATCACATACAACGAGGATGTGCTGCGATTGCGTGACGAGTTTGAGAAGATAGGCCTGTATGTAAGCAGCGTTGTCATCACTCACTACAATGGACAATCAAGCGCAGACGGTTATAAACAGCGTTTGGAACGTTTGGGCATCAAAGTCTATAAGCACTACACAATAGAGGGTTATCCCAACAATGTGGCACTGATTGACTCAGACGAGGGCTTCGGCAAGAATGACTATGTAGCAACAACACGTCCCTTGGTGGTTGTCACTGCTCCCGGCCCCGGAAGCGGCAAGATGGCAGTATGTCTAAGCCAGCTCTACCACGAGAACAAGCGCGGCGTAAAGGCCGGATATGCCAAGTTCGAAACATTCCCTGTGTGGAACCTGCCATTGAAACATCCGCTCAACATGGCATACGAGGCAGCAACAGCCGACCTCAACGATGTCAACATGATTGACCCGTTCCACCTCGAAACTTATGGCGAGATTGCGGTTAACTATAACAGAGATATTGAGATATTCCCTGTGCTAAATGCTATATTCGAAGGCATTTATGGCGAGAGTCCCTATAAATCGCCGACCGACATGGGTGTGAACATGATTGGGTTCTGCATGGACGACGAAGAGGGATGTTGCAATGCTGCACACGACGAGATTGTACGCCGTTACTACTACGCTCTGTGCGATCTTGCGACAAAGGGTAACAGCGAGAATGAGGTCAACAAGATTGCCCTCATAATGAAGCAGGCAAAGCTTGGTACTGATTATCGCAAGACCACTGTTGCCGCCGCCGAACGAAAAAAGGAGTCAGGTGTAGCTTCAGCTGCCATAGAACTTAAGGATGGTACAATTATCACATCACGTGCAAGTTCTCTGTTGGGTTCAAGTGCATCGCTCATTCTGAATGCGACCAAACACCTGGCAGGTATTCCGCATACAGCAAAACTTATTCCCGAGGCGCTTATAGCACCCATTCAGAAGACCAAGGTTGAGTATCTCCACGGACGCAACCCCCGTCTGCATGCCGACGAGGTGCTGGTAGCTCTCTCGCTGCTCAGCAACACTGACGAAAATTGCCGCAACGCACTTGCACAGCTGCCCAAACTCAATGGTTGCCAGATGCACTCTACTGTAATGCTCAGCGATGTTGATCAGAAGATTTTCAAACGATTGGGTGTAGGCTTGACTTGTGACCCTATAAAGAAATAACCAATCCGAAATATAAAACTACTCCCCAAAGCGCTTTGGGGAGTAGTCGTTTAATAACATCCGTTGCATAATTAGAACTTTTAAAGATCCATTACTGCACACTATAAGCATTGGTAACTTAATACCCATCCGGCACCATAAGCAGCACAGCGAAAGACCGTCCGTTTTTCGGATTAAGTGCGTGGATTGTTTGAGTGTGAGTTATCCACACAAGTGTGGATAACCGAACGAGTTCCGCAGCACCCGAAAAACATATGATCAAGCTCGAGCGACAAGGCTCGCCACCGACTGAGGAATGTTGCCCAAAGACAACTTCTGAACAAAGGCAGAGCCGCCTGCTGCGTCCCGTGTGCCGGGGATTTTGGTTCTTTTGCCCGGCAAAAGAACATGATAGAGAATACTACCTTTAACTACTGCAACCAAAGGTTAAGGGTAAAATAGGCCGTAAACTAAAAGAGTTAACAGCACCTATAACCATGATAAACGAAAATCATTCCGATTTAATGTAAATTCACAGAGGATATATACATGATGTTTATTTGCACTTTACACACACATCACTGTCAGTAGGCATAACCTTATAACTATATCCCTCGGGCAGCGAGAGTGTTATCGCAAACTTGCCATTCTCTTTTGTCCACTCGATGTCAACAGATTCTTCGCCAACGGGGATAGAACCTTTGCAATGCTCCAATCCGCTCTCAATCATACGAAGTGTAACCTCCTTCTCTGTGGGTGAAATGTTGTATACGCCCAATACGTCGCGATACAGCACATGTGCAATGTGCGATGCAAAACCGTGATTGCAGCTTGCAACGGTAGTCATATTTTCCCACAATGTGCCGGTGAGCTCAACCATAGGCAGATAGAAATCTACCGTCTCGTTGAGAAGCTGTGCTATCAGCCCTTCACGTGAGAGCAGTTCGTTACGCATATAGTTACCTACAAAGGCATTGGCAAAAGGCACGTCGGGGTATGCCTGACTCTGTTTGCGCACAGGGCCAAACTCGTCGCGCAGGCGTTTCCACAGTTCGGGGTGCGATTCGGGTGTTGCTACGTGGGTGTAGAATGCATAATACTGGCAAACTTCAGTGTGTTGTCCCGACAACTCCAAAGTTCCATCTTTGCCGCGGATGGCATTGTCAACGAAATATTCACCGTCGAACGACTGTTTGCGTATTGTTTCGCGTATCTGCTCTGCCTGCTGGCGAAGAGCCTCATCGCTGTAAAGACGCCCTGCCACATCCAGCATTTCGGCATACAGCATGTTTGAGGGGTAGCTGACATCCTGCACCAGATTGTTGGCATGCGACCACTCTACAAACACCCAGCGTGTAAGGCGTTCCAGCAGCCCGTCTTCGTTCAGGAATGGCTTGAAGTATTCTATCAGGGCATATACTCTGTTTTTGGCAGCATCGATTGTCTCACGGTCACCGCTGCGCTGCAGATACTCCTCGAGTTGCAGCACGAACCACATGGCCCAGTTGGGAATATGGTTTCTGTTGGGATGCTCCGAAGGATAGCACATGGGCAACATTCCTTCGTCGATGTGTTTGAACTTTTCAGGCAACAGGTAGTTCTGCATGAAGTTACGTTCAATCTTTGTGTCACCAGAAATGTCGAATGCCACACGCGCTGAGAAATAGCTGTCGCACAACCAACCGGCACGTTCGCGCGAGGGGCAATCCATGAACACGTCGAGAGCATTTTGGCGGAATGTTTCCCGCGCAGCCTCAAACAGGCGGTTCAAATTCTTATTAGCCGAAACGAATTTCGCACGGTCAACGTCCGAATTGCAATAGTCGCGCATGTAGAAACCTTCTATGTTGCATTTTCCACTCTCGACAATTGGCTGCACATATTTCATGGTGTAGGGTTCGAAGCTCTCAATGCTGTATTCGCCGGGCTGCAATTCGTATATGATAAACGCATTGCATATCAGTCGTCTGCCATCTACATTGCCATCTTCGGTAAGTACCTCGTCAAAGCGCACTTTCAGACGGGTGGGCTCTTCCACTTTTACTTTTACACCCAAAAAGCCGGTGCTGTTGCACTCGAATGCGTAGATGCCGTTCGAAGCGGGCTGCGCATCGTGCAGACGGTAATTGGGGTATTCCACATGGCGTGAAATAATACTTTTCGCAGGTTGCTGTGCCTGTTTGACAATCTCTTCGCCCTGCCATTCGGTGTCGGTCAGCCATTGTTCAAAGCCCTCCGACAAAATATAATGTTCGATGTGCGGACGCTGGAAACTGAATTCGGGCACATCCTGTTTGCGCTGTTTCAGGTCGTATGCCTTGAACTCGTTGCCGGTGGCAGCTACCACCTTTCCGTCTATCTCCACCTCGGCCTGCAGGAACGAGGGCTGGTTCAACAGATAGTAGTTGTCGTCGTTGTATCCTGCAACCTCTATGGCTATTATGTTCTTGCCTCTTTGCAGGTAGGGCTTCAGGTCGATGCAGTCCATGCGATAGTAGTCGTGTGCAGCTACACATGGGCCATGCGCAACGAACTTTCCGTTTACACGCATACGGTAGTCGCACGATGCTGTCAGGCGTATATATGCTTCGCTTACTCGTCCTGTTTCAATGACTTCGCGGAACGAGAGTGTGAGGTTGCGTTCCGTTTCGCGTCCCTCGGCCCACATGGGTTTTGCGGCTACAAAGGTATCACACTCCTTAAGATCGACTTTAGGGCTTTGGCTGCACCCTGCAAAGATCGACATTATTACAATCCAAAAGCCTAAGATTGATATTTTTTTCATTGTTGCATGTGTTTGGTTTTACGAACTGTGTTTCTCCCTGTTTGTAAAGGATTAACAAATGTAGTTCTTTTATTTGGAAAGCTGGTATTGTTAGAGGAAAAAGGTAAAAACAATTCTTTCTCCAGCACGAAAGCAGATTTTTGCTTTTTTATTACCTTTTAGCTATTTTTGCATCGTTATTGGGTTGGTTGACAAGTAAAAAGCAACCACCTTTTGTGATATTAGGACAATTATTAAATATAAAGTTATGTTACACATTAAAAAGCTGTTATATGCAACAGCATTGTCAATGGTTCCTGCTTTTACATTTGCACAGGGAAACAACGTGCTGGTGAAGGTGGATGCAGGAAAGGTTGAACAAAAGATTACACCCTACCTCTATGGTGCTTGTATAGAGGATGTGAACCACGAGATTTATGGAGGACTCTACGACCAGAAGATATTCGGCGAGAGTTTCGAAGAGCCTATCGACAACCCCAAATTCGACAATTTCAAAGTTTACGGAGGCAAATGGAGTATCGATGGCGAGGCAATATTTTCCACAGCGAACGCCGGTTCTAAAATTGTAAGCAAAGAGGATTTCACAGGTAGCACAGTGGAGGTTGATGTCAAGTTCGACAAGTTTGGCCGTGGACTTAAAAATGCAGGTCTGCTGCTCTATGTATCGAATCCGCGTGTGGGTGCCGACAATTTCTATGGATACGAAATAAGCATTACGGCTGATGGCAAAAGACTTACAGTGGGTAAGCACAAAAACAATTGGGAGCATCTTGCCGATGTAACGGTGGATTTTGTGCCTACCGAGTGGAATAACCTAAAAGCCGATGTTAACAACGGAGGAATCGATATATTCCTTAATGGCAAGAGTATATGCCGACTACAGCTGTCAGACAATGTGTTGCGCAGAGGTGGCGTCGGCATGCGCGTATGGAACAGCGACACCAGATTTGCCAATTTCAAAATAGACGGAAAGGAGTATTCACTCGCTGCAAAGACTCCCGAACAGGTGAGCCTTCAATGGGATGCAGCCTTCAAGGGCGATGCTCAGGGAAAATATATGCTTGACAGTGAAGATGCTTACAACGGTAAAAATTCCCAGACCATAGAGTTTGTTTCGGGCAGTGGAGCTGTGGGTGTTGCAAATGCCAGTCTCAACCGTTGGGGAATTGCTGTGCGCAAAGGACAGACATTTGAGGGACGTTTCTATATGAAGAACATCTCATGCAAGGGTAAAGCAATAGTGGCTCTCGAAAGTGCAGATGGTACCAAGGAGTATGCACGTTGTGTTGTTGGCGGCTTGTCGAAGAAATGGAAACGTCACGCATTTAAGCTTACATCGAATACGGATGACAAGAATGCACGTATGGCATTGTATATAAATGCTCCGGGAGCAGTGAAGGTTGACCAGGTGACCCTGATGACTACCGGTGAGGACCGTTTCAAGGGATTGCCATTCCGCGCTGACATTTCCAAAGCGATGGTTAACCAGGGATTGACATTCCTGCGCTATGGTGGTACAATGGTTAATGCCGGTGAATATCGCTTCAAGAAGATGATTGGTGATGTTGACAAGCGTCCTCCGTACAGAGGTCATTGGTACAAATATTCTACCAACGGCTTCGGCATCGAGGATTTCCTCCAGTTCTGTGAAGCTGCAGGTTTTACACCCTCTTTTGCAATGAATATATTCGAGACACCAGAGGATGCTGCCGACATGATAGAGTATCTCAACGGCTCTACCACTACAAAGTGGGGTAAGATTCGTGCCAAGAACGGTCACCCCAAGCCTTATGGCGTAAAATATATTGGCATAGGTAACGAAGAGGTTATGTACTGTGGCGACGACTCGGCAAAATATGACGAGTATATCGAGCGTTTCAATCTTCTGCACGATGCAATAAAGAGTAAAGACCCTTCGGTAAGCCTGGTTATCACAGCATGGTGGCGTCCCGACTCACCCAACAGCGAAAGACTCTTCAAGGCTCTTGACGGAAAAGCCGACTATTGGGACTATCATCCGTTGGCCGATGCATTGGAATCGGGTAAGGATGTTGAGACTGAGCTTCGTCGTATGAAAGAACTGTTCCTCAAGTGGAATCCTAATACCAAAATGAAATGTGCCATCTTCGAGGAGAATGGATGGACACATAACATGCAGCGCGCACTGGGACATGTGACATTGCAGAATGCCGTAAGACGCATGGGCGACTTTGTGCTTACCTCTTGCGCAGCCAATGCTTTGCAGCCATACAAGCAGAATGACAATGGCTGGGATCAGGGTCAGGTCTTCTTTACCCCCTCGCAGGTGTGGGGCATGCCTCCCTACTATGCACAGCAGATGGCATCGGAGAACCATTTGCCCTTGTTGGTAAGCTCTTCTGTCGCAGGCGAAGGCAACACCTTGGATGTAACAGCCACACGCAGCGAAGATGGTAAAAAAATGGTTCTTCACATTGCAAACGTATATGGCGACGACGTGAATGCAAAGTTCGACATCTCAGGCTTTGGCAAGGTTGAGGCAGCCCACACAGTAACCCTTACAGCACAGTTGAAGGATGCAAACAGCCCCGAGAACCCCACAAAGGTGAGTCCTGTGAAACGAATTGTCGAGAATACTGCTAATCTCACATGCAACATTCCCGGATACTCTTACACTGTGCTTGTACTCTCTAAATAGAGTGCAGGGATTTTAAGATACAAATGCCCGGCTGTCACTAATAAGTGGACAGCCGGGCATTTGCTGTTGATGCTTCGCTCGTTTATTACTGGACTAACGAGTAATCTGATTCCCTCTTTTTATTTTTAAATTATTGGTGTCCGGTAAAAGTTTAAAAGGGTCTAAAAGTGTGTTTCAATCCGCAGAATT
>JAEIGA010017252.1_pt1 | contig 10995 bp, 8 predicted proteins | sample 9270691 | NCBI WGS metagenome assembly JAEIGA01 (sample SAMN17057246, study PRJNA624740) | gut metagenome | biome: biome; isolation source: fecal sample | host: Bos grunniens | place: China: Xizang | collected 2019 | reverse complement strand
TCCTGATAGAGGATCCATCCCCTGGGGAGCCAGTAAGCCATACCGGGAGCTGTCTCACGGAACATAAAGAGGTCAAGAGCCGTACCGATCTTCTTGTGGTCTCTCTCCTGAGCTTCCTTGAGCCATGCAAGGTGAGCCTTGAGCTCGTCCTTTGAAGGGAACGCAAAAAGATAGATTCTCTGGAGCTGGTCTCTCTTCTCGTCGCCTCTCCAGTAAGCACCTGATACGTTCTTGATCTTGAATGCTGCGCTGAAGAGCTCCTGTGAATTGTCTACGTGAGGACCGCGGCAGAGGTCGACATAGTCATCACCTGTGTAATATATGGATATTGTCTCATCTGCAGGCAGATCGACAATAAGCTCGTGCTTAAACTTCTGGTCCTTGAAGAGCTCCAATGCCTCATCTCTGGAGATGACCTTACGTGTCCAGTCTTCTCTCCTCTTGATGATCTCGTGCATCTTTTCTTCAATTGCCGGGAAATCTTCTTCTGTGACTGTTCTCGGAAGGACAAAATCGTAATAACATCCGTCCTCGATCTCAGGTCCGATCGCGTACTGTACCTCTTTGCCGTAGATCTCAATGACAGCCTTTGCCAGGATGTGTGCAAGAGAGTGACGGTACACCTTCAATACTTCTTCTTTTTCCATTGTAAAAACCTCCTCTAGAGTTTTATGCACAGAACCGCTGTGCAGATAGAAGAAGATTGTACCACATATAAATAAAAAATGTTGAATTTGAGGGCTTTTCCATCATTTACCCGTATATCTACCCGAAAAGCAGACATAAAAGAACGTTTGTTTGCAAACAAAAAGCCCTCCCGGTAAACGGAAGGGCTTAGCTCTATTGGCGGAGCCGGTGGGATTCGAACCCACGTGACCGTGAAGTCAAACGGTTTTCAAGACCGCCTCGTTATGACCGCTTCGATACAGCTCCATACCTAAAGGCACTTAAGTATACATAATCCTAATGAGGTTTGCAAGAGCCTGTCTAATAAGGACTATATATTTATATATAAATACCTTTAGCTTTATGCCTGTCAGTTGCAGAGATACTCGATGAGTCTGTCGAGATCCATGTTATCCTTATAATCGATGACGATACGGCCGCGTCCGGTGGAATTATCAAGGACCTTGATCTTAACCTTTGCGCCGAGCTGCTTCTTGAGCTTTGTCTCGACTTCCTTCGTGCTCAGTGTGAACTGAATGTCAGGAAGCTCTACTGTCTTCTTGCCGGAAGGATTGTTCTGGGCTTCAATATACTTCTTAACGAATACCTCAGCCTGTCTTACGTTCATCTCGTGGGCCATGATGACGTCAGCAACCTTGCGCTGGTCTTCCTTCTCCTTGAGGCCGAGGATAACCTTTGCGTGACCTTCAGAAAGATCTCCCCTGCTTACGAATTCCTGGAGGGATTCATCGAGGTTGAGGATACGGATCGTATTGGCGATCGTAGCTCTCGGCTTACCGAGTTTCTTGGCAAGCTGTTCCTGTGTAAGCTTATGAGTCTTGAGAAGGTTCTGCATAGCTGAAGCTTCTTCAATGGGATTCAAGTCTTCTCTCTGGATATTCTCGATAAGAGCCTGAGCCATTGTCTCTTTGTCCGAAAGATCTCTTACGATGGCAGGGATAACTGAAAGACCTGCGATCCTTGCGGCTCTCCAGCGGCGCTCACCTGCAACAATCCTGTAGCCGTCGCCCTTACGCTGAACGATGATGGGCTGGATTACGCCATTCTCTTCAATAGATGAAGCAAGCTCATTGAGGGCGTCATCGTTAAATATCTTTCTGGGCTGACCGTTGTTAGGGGAGATGTCATTGATCTTGAGATCTACAACAGAATCTCTCTTGTTTTCCGGAATACCGTCAGATGAAAGCAATGCACCAAGGCCTCTGCCCATTGCCTTGCTCTCGGATATTGTCTTGACTGCCGTCTTCTTTGCGGGAGCTGCCTTAACGGGAGCCTTAGCAGCAACAGTCTTCTTTGCAGGAGTCTTCTTTACGGGAGCTTTAACAGCCTTAGCTGCAGGTTTCTTAGCTGCAGTTTTCTTGGCAGCGGGCTTGGAAGCTGTCTTCTTGGCAGGAGCTGCTTTCTTTGCCGCAGGCTTTGCTGCCTTTTTTGCAGGAGCTTTTGCAGCTGTCTTCTTTGCTGCAGGCTTAGCAACTATAGTCTTCTTTTTAGGTGATGATTTGGGTCCTTTTCCTAATCCTCTTGTAGCCATTTCTATTCTCCTTTATGCTCTCTTAATTACTTCTTTTGCCAGTGACTCATATGCCTTGGCACCCTTGGAGTTCTTATCGTAATCGCAGATGGCAAGTCCGTGGCTCGGAGCCTCTGCAAGCCTGACGTTTCTGGGGATTACAGTCTTAAAGACCTTGCCGCCGAAGTACTTATCCGTCTCTTCTTTTACCTGTCTTGAAAGCTGCGTTCTGAGGTTAAACATCGTAAGAACAACGCCCAGGATCTCGAGCTCGGGATTGAGCTTTTTCTTTACGATATTTATCGTATCCATGAGCTGTGACAAGCCCTCAAGAGCGTAGTACTCGCCCTGGATCGGAATTATCAGACGGTCAGATGCGGTAAGCGCATTGATCGTGAGAAGACCCAGTGAAGGAGGGCAGTCAAGAACAATGAAATCGTAGTTATCTGCAATAGGTGCTATTGCATTCTTAAGTATCTGTTCTCTGGAAATAACTGTTACGAGTTCTACCTCTGCGCCGGCAAGGTTTATGTTTGTAGGGCAGATGTCGACATTTTCGGCATTTGTCTCATAGATAACATCAGAAATAGCAACATCGTTAATAAGAACATCGTAAACTGTCTGGTCAAGCTCACGCTTATCTATTCCGAGTCCGCTTGTGGCATTTGCCTGCGGATCCATATCGATCAAAAGGACTTTCTTCTTTTTCTTACCAAGGAAAGCAGCCAGATTAACCGCAGTTGTGGTCTTTCCTACACCGCCTTTTTGGTTTACAAGAGCAATTACTGTCGCCATGTTTTTACTCCTTTTTACAGTTTCCTGAATTGTGATAAACTCATTCTATCATTTATATATTAAATAATATATGTCAACTTTAATACAATTGCACGAATGTTCCACGTGGAACATTTTTCATTTTGACAGATAATCAAAATTGTTCATAACCTGATTGTTCCACGTGGAACAATTTGTAAAATCAATTAAATACGGGCGACGCCCGACCGGCAGCACCCGCGTTTTGTTCATAAGTTTGTTCCTGAGAAATGTTATCAGTTATCGATGTTAGCAAGCTTTGCGTTAACCTGGATGAATTCCTTACGGGGTTCAACCTGATCGCCCATGAGGAGCGTGAATGTCTCATCTGCTTCCTGGGCGTCTGCAAGAGTTACTCTCAAGAGCTTACGTGTAACAGGATTCATAGTTGTATCCCAAAGCTGCTCTGAACTCATCTCACCGAGACCCTTGAATCGCTGGATAAGAGGATTCTCCCACTTATGAGCCACCTTGATTTCTTCGATTTCCTTATCATCATAAGCATAATATGCTTCATCGCCCTTATAGACTTTATAGAGCGGCGGGCAGGCAATATATACATATCCGCCTTCTACGAGAGGTCTTAAGTATCTGAAGAAGAATGTGAGAAGAAGTGTTCTGATGTGTGAACCGTCGACATCGGCATCGGCCATGATGATGACCTTGTGATATCTGAGCTTTGTTTCGTCGAACTCGTCACCGATACCGGCACCCAATGCCATAACGACCGGCTGGAGCTTCTCGTTGGAATAAACCTTATCGATTCTTGCCTTCTCAACATTGAGCATCTTACCCCAAAGAGGGAGGATAGCCTGATACTTACGCTCTCTGCCCTGCTTTGCGGATCCGCCTGCGGAGTCACCCTCTACGATGAAGATCTCACAGAACTCTGCCTCATCGCTCTGGCAGTCAGCAAGCTTACCTGGAAGTGCGTTATTCTCGAATACTGTCTTTCTTCTTGTGAGTTCTCTTGCTCTCTTTGCAGCATCTCTTGCTCTGGAAGCTGAGAGACATTTATCCATGATGAGCTTTGCAATATCAGGATGCTCTTCGAGGTAGATCTCGAGCTTTTCATATACTGCACTGTCTACCATCGGTCTGATCTCAGCATTACCGAGCTTACTCTTTGTCTGTCCTTCGAACTGAGGATCAGGAAGCTTTACTGAGATTATTGCAGCAAGTCCTTCTCTTGTATCTTCACCCTGGAGCTTAACGTCGCCGTCCTTGATGAACTTATACTTCTTTGCATAATCATTGATGGCTCTTGTCATGGCTGCACGGAAGCCTACAAGGTGCGTACCGCCTTCAGGAGTTGCAATGTTATTAGCGTATGTATAAACGGTTTCCTGATAGGAATCGTTGTACTGGAGAGCGATCTCCACGAAGTTATCTCCCTGCCTTGTTGCGAAGTAGATAGGAGGTGTGTTGATTGCTTCCTTATGTCTGTTGAGATACTCAACAAATGAGATGATACCGCCCTCATAATGGAGGTGCTTTTTAACAGGTTCTGCTCCTCTGTCATCAGTAAGATCGATGGTAACTTCCTTATTGAGGAATGCCATTTCACGGTAACGTGTGATCATTGAATCAAAGTCGAAAACGATGTCAGGGAAGATGGAATTATCAGGAATAAAGTTGGTCTTCGTACCTGTATCATCCTTATCGCAATTGCCTACAATATGAAGCGGAACTGTTGTCTTACCCTTCTCAAATTCGATCTCATAAATGTTGCCTTCACGGCGTACCTGAACCTTCATGTGATCGGAAAGAGCGTTAACTACAGACGCACCAACGCCGTGCAGACCGCCTGAAATACTGTATGCTCCGCCGCCGAATTTACCGCCTGCGTGAAGTACTGTGTGAACGACTTCTACAGTAGGAATTCCGAGCTTCGGATGGTTACCTACAGGAATACCTGAACCGTTATCGGTAACAGTTACGGAACCGTCTTTTTCGAGTACTACATCGATCGTATCGCATCGTCCTGCAAGAGCTTCGTCTACCGAGTTTGCTACGATCTCATAAATAAGATGGTGAAGACCTCTTAATGTGGTATCACCGATATACATACCCGGACGCTTTCTTACGGCTTCCAGACCTTCAAGGACCTGAATATCGTCTTCGCTGTATTCACTGCTGTTGGATGTATCAAAGCTGTCCTGATCTCCTTCTGCAGCGAGAACATCAGCCATTGATTCTTCCTTGAAATCCTCTGTTAATGCTCTGGGATTCTCAGCAAGATTCTTAAGCTCGTCATCATCTCCCTCTTCAACCGGCTGGAAGTAAAGGTCTACCGCGCCGCCGGGGCGTGACTGAGTCTCGTTTGAGGCCTGATTTTCCTCAAAATTGAAATTCTTCTCGTCGTTTTCCTTCATAAATGTAAAAACTCCTATTCTTGGCGGCAAATCCCGTCAAATACCCGGAAATGCTGCTTTTTTAACACTGTTAACTAACGTTTTTCAGAAGTTTTCCGATGTATTCAGTCTGTTTAATATCAGATTTGCTGACAGTGGACAAACATATGTTTTATCATCGGTTATTACCAATGTCTTCGGTATATCGTCAGTTACGTACTGAAGTCTGCCTTGCTCATCCTCACGGTTAAGGAATTCAGACACATCCTTCTGGGAAGGGAGGACGGTCTCAAGATTGACCACGCAGGTAACCGAAGATTTAAGCACTGAGAGATCATTACCGATATGAATGAACACTTTTAGCCTCCGAATCGTCCGGAAATCCTCTTCTAACCCATAAATTATAACATAAAAGGGAAGAATAATATGCTTATTATAATATAGTATTATATACAAATAGCCCGGATTTTAGTGTAATCTGTCCTAAAATCAGGCTTCAGCTTCGATATTTCCGTTTTCGACACGGTAGAATACGGCTTTATTTGCGCCCTGCATCACGTCTATCTCTTCGCCAATCATATTCTTGTCAGTACACGTGATGAAAATCTGGGCGCCTTTCATGGCGGATACAAGGCTTAATCTCCTCGTCTTATCGAGTTCCGAAAATACATCGTCCAGGATAAGGATCGGGGTAGAGGAGACGAACATCTTGATTATCTCCAGTTCTGAGAGCTTTAAAGCAAGAGCAGCAGTCCTCTGCTGGCCCTGTGAAGAGAAATTCTTCATTGCAAGACCGTCCAGTTTGATGATGATGTCATCTCTGTGGATACCTGTGGACGAAATATGCTTATCTATGTCGTAATTACGTACTGATTTCAGCTTGGCAAGGACCAGATCAGAAAGAATACCCTTAATACGCCCGTAATCGCCCTCTGAGAGGCCTTTACTCATATACTCGTCATATTTACTGTTTTTGGTTAGAAACGTTTCTAAGGCCCCTACAACGCCAAATATGGTGCTGTACTCTATAGAAAGGTTTTCTTTGCCTCCTGAAATGCTTCCGTGATGCTTTGAAGCGAGATCTGAAATGAGTTTTACGAACTTATAACGCTTCAGAATTATCTCGGCTGAAATATCTGCAAGTGAATAGTCCCAGAAATTAAGCTGCTCATTCACAAGGGAAGGCATGTTATCGCTTGTTTTGATGCTCTTAAGCAATGCATTCTTCTGCGCCAGAAGCCTGCTGTAATTGCTCAAAAGATTGAAATATGAGGGTGATATCTTGGATATCAGCGTATTTAAGAACTTTCTCCTGTAAGACGGTGCATTTTTGACGATATTTAAGTCTTCAGGAGCGAAGATAACAATGTTACATACACCAATATATTCAGAAATCTTATCTGCCGGAGCATTATCCCTGATAAGAGCTCTTCCGGGTCTGCCATTCTTGCTGAGATCTGATCTTTCGTTGTAATAACTTGAGGATAAAGAACATAAAGTTCCGTCGTCATCCGTAAGATCCAGGCTTACTTTATATTCGTTTTCGCCGAACTTAATAAGATCTGAATCCTTGCTCGTTCTGTGTGATGTAACACTTGAAGCAACATATATTCCTTCAACGAGATTAGTCTTTCCCTGGGCATTATTACCGTAAAAGATATTAACAGAAGGCCCGACGTCCAAATCGAGCCTTCCGTAATTTCTGAAATTTTCAAGATGTATGCTTCTGATGAACATTATCTTCTGATAGGAAGAATGAGATAAATGTACTTGTCACCTTCAACAGGTTTAATGATGCAGGGTCCCTGACCGCCGTTAACTTCAACTCTGATGATCTCGTCATCGATATTCTTAAGAACGTCAATAACATATCTGGAATTGAAATCTACGTCGATGAGATCACCTTCAAGGCTTATATCAATATTCTCCTGGAGATTACCTCTTGCTGAAGTAGCCTGAACAGTAAGTTCTGAAGGATTATTGCTAAGGAATCTTACAGGGCACTTACGGTCGTCAGTCATGATGATGAGTGAAGCTCTGTCTACTGCATCAAGGAACTGCTTGCGGTTGATTGTGATAACTGTCTTAGGATTCTTCGTGATGATTGAATCGAAGTTAATGAACTGGCCTTCGATAAGGCGTGAGATCATTCTTACGTTGCCTATATCGAAAAGGAGATTCTGCATTGATGTATAGATATTGATCTCAGCATCTTCATCATCACTTAAGATCTTGCTCATCTCGGTAAGAGCCTTACCGGGAACGATGTAGTTGATCTTAGGAAAGTCATTGCCCATGTCTTCGCGGTTAATGGCCATTCTGAATCCGTCGATTGAAACAACTGAAAGAACGGAACCGTCGCTTACGATATTACTACCTGTGAGAACAGGACGGGAATTGTCTCTGGATACTGCAAATATAGTATGATTGATCATGCTCTTGAGCAGTTTCTGACCCATAACTATCTTTTCTGCTTCATTCTCATCGATCTCAGGGATCTTCGGGAACGGTTCGGGATCAAGACCAGCGATCTTGAACTCAGCCTGTCCGCACTTGATCGTTGTCTGGAAGTTATTATCGGAAATGATATCAACTTCAGGCTCAGGAAGCTTTCTGATGATATCTCCGAAGAACTTTGAATCTATAACAACGGCACCCTTCTCGGTAACATTAGCTTCAACATCTGCTTCGATACCTGTCTGAAGATCATAACCCGTAAGCTTGATCTTATTATCATCTGATGCCTCTATAAGAATACCGTTAAGGATATTTACCGTACTGTTAGCTGTAACAGCTCTCTGGACTATGGATACGTTATTTACCAAGTCATCTCTGCTGCATGTGAATTTCATCTGAAAAGTGCCGCCTTTCCACTAATATAAAATATTTCAAACATTATACACTTAATATTATTAAAAATGTATAGTTTAACGGTGTTACAAAGTTCGATTTTAGGGACATTTTCCGAATCTGACAGTCCGGCCATGTAGTATCTAAAGTTAGCTCTTATTATCTCTATTATGTCGTGTATAAATGTTCAAAACCTGCCGGAAATGCATTGTTTTCAATTAATTTGACTTACAAAACAATGTATAAAACCAATTTGATTATTGTTCAGAATAATACCCTTTTGAACACTGTTACATTTATACACAAACCGTCTACAGACTATCTACCGGAAGTTATGAACATAAGAACAATTATTGTTCAAAGTCAGGTTATGTTCTTCATGATCTCTTCGGCAACTTTTTTGAGTTCTTTGTCCTCATCAACGTTCTCGCAGCCGTGCATTACGGTTGTGTGTTTACGTCCGCCGAAGATCTGACCGATCTTTTCGTATTTAAGTTCGAGATAATCCCTGCAGATGAACATGGCTACATTACGTGCCCTTGAGATATCGGCACTTCTGAGCTTGGAAGTAAGCTTGTCAGGTGTCAGATCATAGTAATGAGACACTGAGTTTATAACCATTTCAGGTGTTAAAAATTTCTTTTTATTGGGATTTACGATAGGGATGATGATCTTCTGGACATCCTCTAAAGTAAGTTCGCCGTTTGCAAGAGACACATAAGAAGAGATGGTGTTAAATGCACCGTTAAGCTGTCTTATGTTTGTCGTGACATTCTCGCAGACATAATCGATTATCTCGTCAGAAAGAATGAAATTCTCATTTTCGAGCTTGCTTAAGAAAATAGCCTTACGTGTCTCAAAATCCGGCGGCTGGACATCGAACATGATGCCGTCCTGGAAACGTGAGGTAAGTCTGTTATCGAGTGAAGTAAGGTTGGAAGGAGCCTTATCGCAAGTGATAACGATCTGCTTGCCGGCTTCGATCAGTGACTCGAAAGTATTAAAGAACTCGGTCTGGACACCTTCTTTGCCGATAAGGAACTGGATATCGTCGATAAGAAGAACGTCAACCGTACGGTATTTGTTACGGAAATCCGTATATTTATTGGTGTTGATCGTGGCAATGAAAGCATTCGTGAATGCTTCGCAGGTAGTGTAGATAACCTTTTTCTCGGGATGCTGTTCAATAATGGCATTTCCGATAGCCTTCATGAGGTGGGTCTTGCCAAGACCTGAATTACCCCAGAGGAAGAAAGGGTTTCTCTGCTTCTGGCCGGGTTTTGTGGCAACGGAAACAGCGGAAGCATGGGCAAAACGGTTACAGTCGCCGACTACGAAGTTGGCAAAAGTATATTCGCCGTTAAGACCTGTGGAAGTGGTAACCTTGCTCCTTGCCTCAGTATCTGCCTTTTTAGCTGCGATTACAGTGGAATTAAGAGCATTGCTGTCACCCTTAAGGATGAAATTGACCACACAGGATTTGCCGTCGGTAACGGTCTTTATCGCATTTTCAACAGTTTTGCTGAGTTTCTGGTTCTTAACAATGCTTAATGAATACTCGTCTCTGGCTTCGAGAACGAGCTGGACGTCATCGCAGTGAGCTACGGTCATCTTGCTGAGAATTGACTCATAAGTGACAAGGTCGATATTCGGATCATACTGAAGAATTTTCAGAGCTTTATCCCAAACCGAACTATCCATGTAACCCCTCCGTAATAAAAATGACGTGCGAATAACATAATATCACGGTTTGGGGGTATAATGAATAAGCATTTTATATTAAAATTCTTCGGAAAATAGGACAGGATAATGAAACGGATAGAATCTCATAAGAAGACCAGATCGAAGAAAACCGCAGTAAGCACCGGCATGATCATCCTGAGTGTCGTTCTCCTTGTGGTTGGTATTGTCCTGCTTCTGATCGATCCTATAAAGCGCCTGAACAGAAAGAGGATCTCAAACGATGCATTGAATGCGATCGAGAATAAGATCGTATCGACAGATCCGACAGAAGAACCAGTTGCTACATATGTTGTTCCCAGAAGGGGCAACGAGGTTGAGGGCGAAGGTTACGATTTCATAGCCGAGACTGAGGAAGAGGAAGAAGAGGAGGAATATGAAGACGAGTATGTCGTTCTCAACTCCATCGGAATCCTTAATATCAGCAGCATCGGCGTCAGATATTCCGTATGGGATGAGGCTACCCAGGTATCTCTCAGATATGGTCTCGGCCACTATGTTGATTCGGTAATGCCTGGTGAAACAGGAAATGCCACGATCCTCGGTCATAACTACAGAGACGGCTCAATGTTCCACAATCTGGGCTATGTCAGCATCGGCGACGAGGTCATCTTTACGGATATCTACGGCAACGACTATTATTACTATGTCGTATCATCCGACATCGTCAGTGCCGATGACATCCTGGATTATGCTCTCGGCAACATTACGGATTCGAACCGTCTGACTCTTATTACCTGCACTTACGAGTACGGAATGACCGGCTGGAGACGTGTTGTAGTCTGCGAAATGGGTTAATAGAGGGGTTAAAAATCTAAATAATATAAATATGCCCATAATTATAATAATTCTGTTATAATTGGCGCGGGTTTTTATAAAACTATTCAAAAGAGACATAATTTTTTGGAGGAATAAACAATGGTAACGGCTATCGTTGGCGCAAACTGGGGCGATGAAGGCAAGGGTAAGATTACAGACCTTCTTGCAAATGAATCAGATATCGTAATCAGATTCCAGGGCGGAGCAAATGCGGGACACACC
>JAEIGA010017251.1_pt1 | contig 10995 bp, 12 predicted proteins | sample 9270691 | NCBI WGS metagenome assembly JAEIGA01 (sample SAMN17057246, study PRJNA624740) | gut metagenome | biome: biome; isolation source: fecal sample | host: Bos grunniens | place: China: Xizang | collected 2019 | reverse complement strand
GTCGTAGAAATCTCGTCCTTTACTTCTGGTAAGCAACGCAGTAATTTTCATGGCGCATAGCACCGAATCGGGTGGAACTTGTATTGGAAAGAATTTACCACATCCGTTGATGTATTTCACCTCGGGTTGATACTCTACCTTTTGATCTTGCGCTTCTATTTTGATAAGAAAGCGTTCTTCTCGATGTCCTGTCAGCCCCATATCAAACAGTAACTCAGGGAAATATAGGTTTCTTCTATATGCAGTTAGGCGTGCGTTTTGTCTATCTCGTGTTTCTATTTTAAGTCCCATTTGCTGCAAGAAAACAACGATATCATCTGTCATAGCCATAAAATCTGCTTCGCTAAGTTGATGGCAATCAAAATCGAGATCCTCCGAAAAGCGGTCTATATGTCTTATCAGACGCAGGTTTGTTCCTCCTATAAAAGCCACTTTGCTGGCATAATCTGTATGCGATAGATGCTCCAATATCATCAACTGTAAATACTCCTTGAGCATTTGCTTGTTAAAATTAGGATTATTCGCAACAGTTGTTGGGAAAAATTGTCTAATATATTGCAGGTCTATCATATATTATATGCTTTTAGGAGAAGTTTTACCCTCTTATTTAGTTGTGGGCTATTCCATCGTTGTAAATAGTCATTCAATCTGGCTTGGTTGAGTTCGTATAGCAAGTAATCTTCATCTAAGCGTAGTTGCGCAAAATCATCTTCCGTTTGATATTCTGGGTGTAGATAAAGCAAATCCAACAATGCTTTTTCAGGCGTAGCTATCGTGTATATTCTGCCGCCATAGTACGAATTGGTAATGGATAGGGGTTGATACCCAAAAAATAGTCTTGGCGTTATTGTTTGATAGGTATAGATACCTATAGCATTTTCGTAGCGTGCTGTTTTTTTTGTAGTCACACTTGTCAATTGTATTATAGTTTCAGGTATCATACCATAAAATGCCAAAGCATAATGCAGACTTATATAGGATGGTTCTGTTATTTGATTAGCAATCAGTAGTGCCATATCACGATCTTGTATACATTCTGTAAATGCATACCAACCTCGTTTGAGTTTTATGATATATCCATTTTTTACCCATCGAGTGATATTATTCACATCGTAATTAGGATAAAACATGTTTATCTGCTTGATGCTAAAGCACCCCAGAGGCAATAATTTCTCTCTAAATGACCAGTAATCCATTCTTCAAAATATTTGTTTTCATTCCAAAAACTCTGCAAAGATAGTGATTTTCTCGCATAAAAACAAATATTTTTCAATTAAATATTATTTTTTTACATTTTTTGCAATAGTTTCATACTACTGTCCCATTAAATTTGTGAAACACAATTGCACCCTACACCTTCAAACTCGCCAAGATAGCAATGATGCGCTCGGCGGTATGGCCATCCCATAGCGCAGGCACTCCACCCTTCTTCCACTCTCCTGCAAATAGTTTATCCAATGCGGGTTTGATAGCTGCAGGGTTGGTACCAATCAGTTCGTTTGTTCCCACGGTGCATGTCTCTGGTCGTTCGGTATTATCACGCAGTGTGATACATGGCACGCCCATGACGGTGGTTTCTTCTGTGATACCTCCAGAGTCGGTCACTACTGCTTTGGCGCGCTCCACGAGGTAGTTAAACTCCAGATACCCCAATGGTTCCACGATATGCAGATTAGGGAATCGCTTCGCCAATGCCTCTTCATCTCCCCACAAATTATAGAATAGTTTCGCAGTGCGAGGGTGTATAGGGAAGACGATAGGTAATCCGTGTGCATTATCCACTATCTGCTCCATCATCGCGCGTAGATGGTTCTCTTCATCCACATTGGCTGGACGGTGCATGGTCATGACGATGTATTGCTTCTCTTGTAGGGCGAGTGTATTCCACACTTCGGGTTGGCGGAATCGTGCGCGATTGGCGAGGAGTGTATCTATCATCACATTGCCCACATACCATACTCGCTGTGGCACTCGCTCATACGCATACTTATCCTCCGCCATCTCTCCACCATTAAGCGAAGCGTCACCATTCAACATTAAACATTCATCATTCAACATGAGCTCCGCTCCCATGCGCTGAAGGTTGCGATTAGCCACTTCGGATGTGGTGAACATATAATCCGCCAGTGAGTCGGTCACCATGCGGTTTATCTCTTCTGGCATAGAGAGGTCCCAACTGCGAATACCTGCTTCCACATGGCATACGCGTGTATTGAGTTTCTTAGCCACGATGGAGCATGCCATGGTGGATGTGACATCTCCCACAACGAGTACGATATCAGCAGGGTGTGCTATGAGTTCTTTCTCAAAGGCCACCATGATAGCGGCTGTCTGTTCTGCTTGCGTCCCGCCTCCGCAACCGAGGTTGGTATCTGGTGCGGGTATGCCCAGTTCTTCGAAGAAGGTATCGGACATATTCTTATCGTAATGTTGCCCGGTGTGCACCAAGCGATATTGTATATCTTCGCCTTTGTCTTGTGCCTTCTTGATAGCCGCAATCAGTGGTGCGATTTTCATGAAATTGGGTCTCGCGCCCGCTATTAGTGTTATATTCATATGTATTTATTGTTTTTTCATTTGTTCCATTCGCGTCCGTACTCCTACCATGCATGTACAAATTCCTCAAAGTGCAGGATTTTCTCGCATAAAAGAAATATTTTTCAATTAAATATTATTTTTTCACATTTTTTGCAATCATTTAAACTGCTGCCAGAAGGTGGTATCTGATGTAGCATTGGCTATTTTTGTCTGCTCTGCAGAGGCAGGATAGTTCTCAATAAACCATGTAAGGAACTTGGCGCAGTCGATTTTTTCGCTGAGCATTTTCTCACGGCGTGCGGAAAAGATAGTGCGTCGTTGCTCTGCAGGCATAGCCACCAACTGTTCTACGCGGGAATATAACTGCTCCACTCCACTTGGTTGTTCACTGCCATCGGCACGGCGTATTGGTGAATCGTCTGCTAATGGCGTAGCATGGATGCCATAGCCGAGTTCGTATATATCTTCTAACTCGCACAGGTAACCGATTCGGCCAACAAAGTCATTAAATCTAACGAATGGTACGCCGAGCACACCTGCTTCTGCCGCCATGGTTTGGCTATCGCCGATGTAGAGTGACGCGTGAGCCATCACATGGTGCATATCAAGTGGATTGATGCGTATGCGATATTGCTCAAATTGTGGTTCGAGTGGTCGTTCTGAAGTGATATATATCTGTCCGTGTGGTGAGAGGGTATCAATCAATCGTTGCGCCACTTCGGTATTTATTCCTTTGATACCATCGTCATGATGTGCATTGAGAGAAGCAAAACGAAGAATGAAATATGGTTTGGCGGTATCAATGCCATAGGATAAAACCACTTCTTGTGATGCCTTAAAATGATTAGGATGCAAATATGCCAATTCGTGATATCCAGGATATTTAGCTGATTTATTATTCCACTTGCCGTTATCACAGCAGTTAGGGGTTAAAACGCAAGACGCAAATGGATATACCATTTTGGCATAATTTGGAACAACCTTAGCGTCATCCTCTCCCATTGCTATAACAGGAATGCAATTAATCTTAGCTGCAGCAAATGAAAGCGTTGATCCTATCAATATGTCAATCTTATTCTTTCGTAAAAAGTTCCACATGTGATACTCCATGCCTAATACAGATTTCGCGAGTCCTAATTTGGAAGTACCACGTCCTTCTCGGATTTTAAAATACTCAAACCCTGCATTTTGGCACAAAGTCTCAAGTATATCTTTTTTCTTGATTACAAAGAAAATTTGATGACCATGATTTTTCAACCCAATTGCTGCATGCTTCAGCATATGAAAATGGGCTGGATGTCCCAAAAATAGTGCTATCTTCATATCTAACCACTATTCGCAATTCAACATTACTCCACCCCAACTCAATCCTACTCCAAACCCAGCCAATAGCACATTTCCATGTAGCTTATCTTCCTTGCGCGCCTCTACCAACGCTATTGGAATGGTAGAACTAACGGTGTTTCCTACATGCTCCATAAAGATATAGAATCGTTCTTTATCGATATCAAGCAGTTTGCGGAGATAATTTATCATGTATTTATTGGCTTGGTGGAATACCCATAAATCTATTTCTTCTTGTGTCAATCCGCTCTTTTTTAATAGTTCTTCCACCATAGGAGGAACTACATCCGCTGTAAAGTTGAACACATTGCCTCCATGCATATAGAGGTGATCTCCGCTCACAAGTCCTTCTTCTTCGTCATCACGAAAGTCATGGAGTAGCTCTTTATGGCGAGCGCCCAAACTGCGTACGATGAGGTTCTCTGCACCGCTTCCGTCCGTACCGAGCACCACTTCACCTATTTCTGCAAAACCATCGGTCGATACTAATGTAGCACTTGCTCCATCGCCGAAGATGGTACGATTACCTTTATCCTGCGGATGGAGGTATTTAGTGTATGTCTCGGATGTAAGAAGAAGAATATTTTTTGATATACCTGCAATTATCAGACCTTTGGCTATAGCCAATCCATATTCGTAGCCCGAGCAACCCAAATTAAAATCCAATGCTCCGCAATTCTTGCTCAATCCCAATCGGTCTTGCAATATACAAGCAGACGAAGGGAGGAAATAATCGCCACTTTGAGTGCATAGGAGCACGAAGTCAATAGATGCTCGATCTACTCCTTGTGCAAATAAGCGTTCGGCTGCTTGGTATGCCATATCGGTGGCTGTTTCATCAGGAGCAGCAATATGACGCTCTGTTATTCCTACTTTGTTTGCCACTTTCTCAGCAGACCACTCTGGAAACTCTGCTGCTATCTGCTCATTGGATAGCACTTGTGTTGGCAAATAATATGCGATATCTTTTATATATGCTTTCATAATATGTTTATTTTATTTTTAGAGTAGAGCATTAAAATCAGCTGCTATTTTCATTGGATTACCTTGAGCTAAAGTACCATCTGGCACATCCTTATCCACTACTGTTCCCGCGCTTACGATTGCATTTTCACCTATCGTCACTCCTCGTAGGATAATCACACCATCTGCTACCCATGCACCTTTTTTAATCACAACAGGTGAGACTCCTGATTCCACTACATTAGAAAAATGTCCATATGGATTACTATGTGCCAATACCGTCACATGTCCTGCTAAAGAAACATTATCTTCTATATAAATATACTCTGGATAAGCATTATCAATCGTACAATATTGTCCTATATACACATTTTCGCCTATTGTAACACCCCTACATCGATTCCAACGCACTCGTAACTTATTAAGCGGGCACGAATAGGACCATTTAGATAAAATAATATTTCTTATTTTGCGTAGAGAAAACACTATTGGGCTCATTCCTCTCCTTTTGCTTGAGTTACGAATTGTATTTTTCAAACTCTTGTCATCATGATCAAAATATGGAATTACAATAGGTTCTCTTACTTTGTATTCTTTCATATCTATATTACTTTTTATTCAATATACATGCGTTTCTAATTTGCATAAAATCAGCATGGTGTTTACACCAAAATTGAATCTCACATTCTAGCAAATCTAAAGCATTAAGATTTAAATTTTTCATCTTCATCTTAGCACGTAATTGATTTGATAGCATATGTTTCAATCCATTCCTTGCTGTGGTATTTGCAGCCACCTCTTCTTCTATTTCCATCACTGCTTCGCTAGGATGGAACAAGAAATTTACGGGCATATCATGCATACATGTTTCTAAATAGAGCATATTGCGTGTTACGGGTAGTAATAATTTTGGAGCAATACGCATTACCGTCCCGATATATGGCACTCCAAACGCAGAAACAGGAACTTCTATTATTTTGCCATCACCACGGCGTGCTAAGTTATCCAATGCTGTCTGATAAATAGTGCGTGGTGCTTTAAGCCATTTGCGTTTTTCTTTCGCGCCATATGACATAAATGCATCTAATCGCTGCGGAGCCACACTACTATCAAACTTATATCCGGCTTCACACAAAGCTTGTGGTGTATCGCTATTCACGCGCAATGCAGGTGCTCGAAAAGAGACAACTTCTTGCCCACCTATTTGCTCCAATAACTCTTTTGAATGCTTAAGTTCTTTTATTTGGTCATCAAGTGACATTGTGTCAAATGTTCTATTCCTATTATGTTGATAACCATGAGAACCCACTTCTTGACCATGTGATACAATCTGCTTTACAATATTAGGACACAATTCTGCCAATTCCCCTAACACAAAGAATGTCGATTTTACATCATATTTATCATACAAATCCAATAATCTAGGCAGAGTTACCTGATTAACTTGCTCTGCAATACGCTCCCATGTGCTACCCGTTACACTTGTATGCTCAACATCATTTGTAAAAAACACATTCATACGGCTATAATGTTTGTGTTCCGCCTGTTAGTTCAAAGTTTGTACCTGTCACCCACGATGCCGCATCACTCAGTAGATATATAGCCATTGGTGCTATATCTTCTGGCATGCCATATCGACGCAATGGGTATTGCTGTTCTGCCTCATGCAATTGCTCTTCCGTAGCACCCACCAATGCCAGATTCGTCCACACCATAGCGGGACTGATGGTATTGACGCGTATCTTGCGGGATGCCAATTCTTGTGCTAAGCATTTGGCATATGCTATGATTGCAGCTTTGGATGCGCTATAGATAGCATTTCCCACAGCAGGCATTGTTGCTGCTGCAGAAGCAATAAAAACGATAGACGCTTCTTTGGTTATTTTCTTAGCGCGAAGCAATTCAGCTTGCAGTAATACAGGCGCTTCAAAATTCGGTTGCATCACATTTATCACATCTGCTTCCTCTATCATTTTGCATAATACACGGCTACCTATTCCTGCGCAATGCACTACGCCATTTAGTACCGGCAATTGCTCTACTAATATTTGTCGCTGAGCAGTATCTGTTAGTTCCGCAGGGAGTATTTGGTGTCCATCTCCCTTCATTAATGATAATGTTTCTTTGAGTCTCTGAATACTGCGGCCTGTCAGCACTACCTGCGCTCCTTGTTCTGCGCAAGCTATGGCAATTGCTCTTCCGATACCAGATGATGCGCCTGTGACGAGGATTACCTTGTTGTCCAAAGCAAATGAACTACTCATTTATTTCTTCTAATAATGATTTATACTCTATAACTTTTTTTGCAGGAACTCCCTTAACCATTGTATAATCAGGTACAGATTTCTCCACCACGCTCCCTGCGCTCACAACTGCATTCTTACCTACACAAACGCCAGGCATGATAGTGCTTCGTACTGCTACTATTGCTCCTTCTTTAATGAGGACAGGCGCCATTTGTGCTTGAAAGATAGGTGCGTATCGCTTCATTGGATTAAAATGCGTCAGGATCATTGTTCCTGCATTAATAGAGGCATTGTCTTCAATATAGATATATTCTGGGTGTAGATTATCCAAGAAGCAGAACATACCCAAATACACATTCTTTCCGATATGCACTCCACGTCTGCGATGCATCCATTGTCGCAATGTATTATTAGGGCAAGAATATGCCAATAGCATATAGACTGTATTGCGTATTTTTTGCAATTTCTGCGTCAATGTACGTTTTTGTGTCTCTTCGTAGTATGGCACATTTTGTGCTTGATGAATATTTGGGTATTGCGTTGATATCATTGCTGATAAGTTTATTTCTTAGATTGTATCAAATCATATACATCTTGAATAGTAACACATGCTTTTAGTTCAGCAGGAGCAACCTTCACCTCATATTTTTTAGCAATCATATTGAGGATGGCTAATCCAGTCAAACTACTCCACTCTTCTAATTCATGAAACTCACACTCTGGTGTAAATACTTCAAGTTCTGTTTCATCCCATTGATTGGCAAAATTTACCACAAATTCATTTAATTCCATAATTGTGTTGTTTTGAATTGTTAATATTTATATTTATCTTAATCAATATTTTCAATCATATATTCCTTTAAAAGGGACTGGCTTGTTTGTACTCGTAGAGGAGATGGTTAAACTTCCATACATGAGCCCTGTCGGTCAGTTATTAGTGGTCAGTTTTCAGTATCTCTAACATCCAACATCTAATCTCTCAATTCGTCTCGTCTAATGCTCGACGGAGTGCTTGGATATATCCATGACCATATTTGATGCATGGCTCCATATAATTGCCTTCTCCCCACTCATTCCACGATTTAAGAAAGACTACTTTATTCTGTTTTCCACGCACATAGGAAAAGGTTTCCTTACAATGCAGATAAAATTGCTCTGGCGTAGCTTCATGCAATACCATCGCACCTTCTGCTCTGCGTGGAGTATTATCCCAATTAGGCAATAAAGTAGGTATCACTTGCTCGTTAGCAAAGAGCCCATCGGATAGTTTTTTACGAATAGACGAGTACCTATAAACACCCATAGGACGATGAAGTAATTGCGAGATAAATACTCTTACAAAACGCGATAGTTTGCGCACAAACACACTTCCTCCCACGGAATCGATATTAGCTTTAAGCATTACGATTTTCTTCTCGCAACTATTTTGGATCGGGTCATTGAGTTTCGCCGTATCATCGATATAGTTTATAAAATAGAATTCAGGCAAACCATACTTTAGCGCTTGCTCGTTCCACACGCGTTTAAAATCCTCCACATTGGGAATATCTTGTATGCGATAAAGAACAAATACTAATCGTTCATCTATTTTATAATAGCGCTCACTACGGAATGCTGGCAATAACGATTCAAAATGCAACCGCCAATCTGCTTCATCACCATAATCAATGCCTATCAATTCTTTTTTATCCAATACCGATTTAGCTGCATTCCAGGTCTTGTTATACCACTTATGGTTTGCCCAACACAAGCAAAACGGCATATCGGGCTGACCTGATTCTAACATCCATTCTATTGGTTCGTGTAGCAACATTTTGCCTTTTCCGAACCAATAATGATAATAGCAGAATGCGGTAATTCCTGCCTCACGAGCCATTTCGGCTTGTTGCTTACGTACCTCTGTGAGTCGTATATCATAATAACCTAAATCTGCTGGCACTTTCGGCTGGTAATGACCATTAAAGAGCGGCTTGGACTTTCCTACATTCGTCCATTCCGTAAATCCCTTGCCGTACCACTCATTATTCTCCTTTGTAGGGTGGTATTGCGGCAGATAAAATGCTACAACCTCAATAGTATTCTGCTTCATTATTTATTAAGAATTGTTTGGTATATTTTCTTTATCGTTTCAGCCACCTGATGATTATCCAACTTCAACGCCTCTACTCGTTCACGACCATTGGTTCGCTCTCTACAGTCAATCACACGCAGAATCTTTTCTGCCACATCCGCAGGATCGAAAGTAGTGACATAACTATTTTTGACGCCATCTAACAGAAATGCAATATCTGCCACATCCGTTGCCACTATCGGACAATTGCACGCCATTGCTTCTTTCAGCACTTGCGGCGACCCCTCGCTCTTGGTGGGCAATAGCAGCATATCACATCCATTATACAGCATTGCCACTTGCCGGCGATTAAACCCACGCATCTCTATCAGATTGATATCATCTCGTTTAAGAATATCTAATGCCGCGTTAGCCAATGCTACATTTTTGCGCAGATTGGTAAACGCACCACCAAAAAGGATATTAATCTTATCAGTAGGTAGATTCATTGCTGCCTGTGCTTCTGCCTTATCCATGAGAGGTAAATCAGATATATCGATTCCGCATGGCTGAATAGTATAGCGCTTGGGCTTGAGATATAATTTATCATATATATGCTGCGCCACGCAGATAGTATGCGCTGCGCGCTGCAGCGCCAACGAAGTGATAATATTGCCATACTTTGTTAGCGTTTCTCCATTATGGCAAGTAATTACCACTGGTCTTTTTGTAGCCAGAACAGCCACCATACCGCACAATCCAAAATGCGCATGAATTATATCTGGCTGATATTCATTGATTTTTTTGCGGAGCGAAGATACATTCTTAAGGTATCCTATTACACCCCTACCTATGATAGCATAGTATTCTACTTCGCATCCTAATGAGCGCAACGCTTCTCCTTGCTCACGCACGAAGGTATATCGGGCAGAATCACCACTTACTGCATTGCCGCTGTGTACTAGTAATAAACGCATGTTTATTGATTTTAGATTTTAGATTGCAAATTTTAGATTGATTTTATTGATTGTTCTTTTGCTGTTTTGATACTTGCTGATAATATTTTGTGTATTGTTTCCACATCCGCCATCAAGTTATCATATTGCTCTTGCGTTATTAACTCCGACCCATATAACACCCTCAACCAATAGATTGTTTCGTATGCCTCTTTTTGTGCTACACCTAACTTATGAATAAAGTCGGCTTTACTCTCCGCATTACATGCCTCGCTATAGTTGGCGCCTATACTTGTTCCAGAGCGCTGAATTTGATCAGAATTATTATATTCGTGTTGTTTCTCTCGCAGATATTTTCTCAATTTGTTGATTTTAATTGAGAAAGATATGCATCTATCTAAAAACTCTTTTTCTGTCATCACGAACAATTTTAAAACATAATATATAAATTCTAAAATGCATGATTTAATGCCCATCGAGGTCATTAAATCATGCCCCTTCCTTTCAACTTAAACCAGTTCCACCCAAGGCATATGATGACTTCTAAGATTAGCACGAGGATAAATCCCATACGGAGGCGCTTATTTCCGCGCGCTAATTGCACGCCATAACCAGCAAAGAGCATCAGCATCGGCCATATAGGCATATGAAAGCGTCCAGATTGAGCAAAACCACTGAAAGTCAAAACAACCAAATACGCACAGGTATAGGCTATAATAAACACATGTTTCCGCCATTCACCGCTTATAAGGAATAATACCATCACTACTATAACAAAGAAGGAGAATATATTCTTAATAAAACTACCACCTGACAACTGCACTTGCACAAGCTGACTCACATTCGCCTCATTAAAAGTAGGGAATGGAATTGTAAAGATAAGCGGGGCAAACACTGC
>JAEIGA010017250.1_pt1 | contig 10996 bp, 10 predicted proteins | sample 9270691 | NCBI WGS metagenome assembly JAEIGA01 (sample SAMN17057246, study PRJNA624740) | gut metagenome | biome: biome; isolation source: fecal sample | host: Bos grunniens | place: China: Xizang | collected 2019 | reverse complement strand
TAGAACAGCTTAAAGGAACGGTCGGTGGTGGCGTAGGTGCGGTTCTTGCGCATCGCGTCCAGAACCGTTTCTCGGGAGAGGGACTCAGCAAGCACCGCGCCGATCTCCTCACGGTTGTTCGTCCAAACTGTATTGTGAGCATCCTCGTTGCTCACGGGGCTGATGTGCCACCCCATACGCAGAGCACGGTCATATTCCTCCTCAATGCAGGAAATACCGTACTCGGTGATACGGAGCTCCATCAGCTTGAAAATATCATCCATGCGTGGATCGAATACAAATTCGTTGAAATTTCCCCATTTATCGCCGGGATGGTTGAACTGACCAACACCGGTCTCGCCAATCTCTGCCATGGTATCATACCATTCCGCCAAGGTCAAATTGGTATTTAAGAATTTCTTTGGCTGCAAAATATTGGCGTGACCGTAATGTCCGGTACTGGTTTCGTAGGTCATTTCATAGCCGTACAGAGCTGCGAACTTGCCGTCGCAGTTTGCCGCTTCGGCAACCGTACCAACGTAAGCCATCCGCTCCGGGTTAAAGCTGATGTTATGGTCGGTAGCGGCAAAATAATCCGCGTGTCCCACGTCGCGGGCGTATGCATACGCCTCCACCGGGGTTCCTCTGCCGTCAGACTCTGTGGTGTGAGCGTGCACGTCACCGTAATAAACCTTCATAATATCCCCTCTTTATTCTTGATGATTTTCAATTTGTTCTCTTTTTACGATCAAACCAATCCGCCGTAAGATGTGATCTTCTCACGCAGTGCCGCTACGTCCACCTCTGCCATAGTACAAGCAGAATCGATGGCCATGGAGGCGGCAATGCCGGCAGCTTCTCCCATGCAGGTGGTAATGGGCATGATACGCACCGCCGCGATAGCCTCGTGGGTGGCGCTGATGCTTCGGCCCGCTACGATCAGATTCTTTCCGGCCTTGGGCACCAGGGCGCGGTAAGGAATGGTGTAGTAATCGTTGGGCGGCATTTTGTGGAGGTAGGTGCCGGTGCCCGAGGGATTGTGAATATCGATGGCATAGGTACCTCTTGCGATGCTATCCTCGAACTTGCGGGTGTTGATCAGATCATCGGCCGTGATCTGCACCAGTCCCACGATGCGGCGGCTCTCACGAATGCCCGACTCGGCGGCCGAGCTGATAAGCTCACAGTGTTCCAGTCCCGGAATATTCTCCTTCATAAAGCGATACATTTCCAAAACCTGTTCACGCAGAAGCATCTCCGCGTCAGAGACCTCCAGCACGTTGGTGGGATCTACACCGGTAGCACGGGTGGTGTTCATGTGCATCACGTCGTCGAAAGGATGATGGAAGATCAGAATATCCTCTCTGGGATTTTTGATCTTGCCTGCCGCCTGGAACTCCCGATAAAGCCGATTCGCCGCAGCGTGATCGAAGCGGCTCCAATCCACCTTGCCCAAGCGGAAGCAAAGGGTCATGGGCTGGCAAAGACCGTCCTCTTTCCGTCCCTGCTCAAAGGCAAAGCCCGCAAAGGCGCAAAGGTCGGCGTTGCCGGTTGCGTCCACAAACACGTTTGCCTGAACGGTGATCTTTCCCGAAACAGTGGCCACCGTAACGCTCTTGACCACACCGTCCTCGCACTCTGCCGAGCACATCTTGGCGTGGAACAGCACGCGAATGCCGTATCTCTTGGTCATGCGGTCGAGAACCACCTTCATAAATTCCTCTTTGTAGTGGCGGGATTCCTCTCCGTCGCTTCCGCCGATCTCGTAGATCTCCTTCAGAAGCTGAAAGTACAGTCCTGCATTGGCGGGATTTCCCGAACCGTTTTCGGTATGCCGCATGAACGGATAGACCAGCCCCGCGGTGGCCATGCCACCGAGATAGCCATATTTCTCAATTAGAACAACTTTCTTCCCTTCTCTGGCGGCCGCAACAGCGGCCATGGTTCCGGCAAGACCGCCGCCAACCACGGCAACATCAAACTGCTCCTCCAGCGTTAAGGGAACAAAGCTCCTCTCTTTTGCTTCACTCATAGATTTTTGCTCCTGTGTTCCTTGTATTCAAGATTTTGGAAAGCCTTGGTTGGCCTTCCTACTTTCGCCTTTTATTGTACAACAAAACCCTCGTTTTTGCAATACTTTTTTCATTTTTTATTTATATTTTTAGAAAAAAAGAATTTCGATTTTTGTTCGTCCAAGAGCACAAAAGCAAGGGCTTCTCCTCCACGATCAACACCCCGAGGTTCCCTCTTCCACACTTTTTATAAAATACCTCTCCGTTTCCTTCTTCCTGAAATGTTCTAAAAAACATATTTTTATATTTTATAGATATATTATACTATTTTTCAGTCCATTTGAATGTAAAAAAGAATTTGGTATAATATAGGTAAAGAGAGGTGAAATCATGAAGCTGATCTACGAATCGGAATATATGCAGCTGGGACTGAAGATCGCCTACTACCGTAAGCTGCGGGGACTTACCCAGGAGCAGCTGGCCGAGAAGATCGACCGCACCCCGGCCTTTATCGGCCATGTGGAGGCTCCCAACGTGAACAAGGCCGTTTCTCTGGACACCCTGTTTGATATTGCGCGGGTGCTAGAGGTACCGGTGTACAAATTTTTGATGTTTGATGAATCCTGACCCCCATTGCTCCATCCTCCAAGGGAAAATTTTTAACAAAAGGTGGAACCATGAATATTACACTCCAACAGATCCGCCCCTCGGTGCTCTCGGTCACCGACACTCACAACCAACGGGGCGAATTGAATCTTTCCGATGTTTTGATGGATCGGTATCGCCTCCTATACGCTCTGCGGGGAAGCATTGAGGTCTTTTGCGAGCAAAAAAGCGTGATCGTTCCCGAACACGGTGCCTTTTTGTTCCTGCCCGGTTATTTTTACACCATCCGTTCCCTGGGAACCAAGGTGGATGTAATTGACATTCATTTTGAAATGCTTGTTCCGTACGCCGAGGAATCCTCGGGCAAGCGCCCTTCCCGCCGAAATAAGCCCTATCGGTTTTTGGATCAGGAGATCCTGAATCGCCCCACGGTGCTGATGCCCTCTAACCAGACCAAGCGTCTTTTGGAGGGATTGGTTTGGGAGCAGCAAAAGGAGCTTTCTTTTGTACAGGAGCTTTCGGACCTTTATTTGAAATCGATTCTGATCAGCCTGGTGCGTGACTCCAGGATCCAGGAGGAAGGCAACGTTTCGGACGCCGCCTCCAAGATCATGCGCTACGTGCGGGGACACATTACCGAGAACATTCAAAACGATACTGTAGCGCGGGAGCTTTCGTATCACCCCAACTACATCAACCGCGTGATCAAAAAGGCCACCGGAATGACCTTTCACAAATACGTGGTGGACGAAAAGCTTCACTACGCCACCACACTCCTGCTGAACTCGGACGAGAGCATTACCAACATTGCCTATTCCCTCTCCTTTAACACCTCCTCCCATTTCAGCAATCTCTTTGCAAAGAAATACAACTGTACCCCCTCCCAGTACCGAAAGCATTACTAAGCACGTGATAAAACAAAGGCAACCGCAAGACGCGGTTGCCTTTGTTGTTTGGCTTCAAAATCAATCGTATAGCTTTGCCCAACGGCGCTTTTTGAGAATATGATACACCAGAAGTGCCAGCAGTGCGGCAAGGATCAAGCCACAGCAGACATAAATCCCATCGCCAATGCTGCTTTCCACCTTCAGCTCTTCCCAGAGAGAGTTGAGCATGGTAAGCCGTTCGGGGGAAAGATTCATATAGGGCTGAGTGGGAACCGACGACGCCATCTCACCGTACAGGATCTCCATAGCATCCTCGTGCACCTCGGACATACACTCCTGATACTCGGCGTTGGCAATGACCGTGGTCAGAGGAGAGGCATAGTAGGTATACTCGGCATTGGCCACCCCGATCTCCTCGCTGCACATAAAATTGATATAGTGCATGGCCAGCTCTTTGTTTTGGGAGGCTGCGGGAACGCACATAGCATCCACGTAGCGGTTGGTGCCCTCTCTGGGATAGAAGAAGGAAAGATCCTCATTATCCTCGTACATGGAGAAGAAATCTCCCGCATAGTAGGCGGCCACGGCGGCCGATCCGCTCTTCATCTTGTTGAAGATCTCGTCCATCACGTAGCCCTGGATTACAGCCTTTTGCTGACGCAACAGCTCCAAGGCCTCCCGCCATTGCGCATCGGTCGCCTCATTCACATCGTAGCCCAGCTTGTACAGCGCCGTGCCAAAGGCATCGCGGCTGTTGTTGAACTGCAGAATGTTGGCAGTATAATCGGCATCCCACATGAGATCCCAGCTGCCAATGGATTCTTCATCCTCGGCCACGTCCCGAGTGTTGTAGATAATGCCAACCATGCCGTAAAAATACGGAATCGAATACACCTGGTCGGAATCGCCCTCGTAATACACGTTTTCGCCCTTGAATTCCTCGGCAATGTACTCGTAATTGGGGATCAGGGAAAGATCCAGAGGGGCCAGCAGATCCTCGGCCACCAGGCGCTCGATCATGTAATCCGAAGGAATGATCACGTCGTACGCCGCCGAGCCGCTGCTGATCTTGGCATACATGCTCTCGTTGCTGGAATAGGTGGAATAGTTCACCGTGACGTTGAGTCCCAGCTCCTCCCGGCAGTATTCCTCAAAGGCGGCGTTTACGTCCAGGGAATCGTCCGAGCCGTCGGAGATATATTCGCCCCAGTTGTAAACGTAGAGAGTGACGGTTTCCTCCGCCTCTCCGCAGGATGCAAAGGTGGAAAGGCACAGCATCAGAAGCAGCAGCAATGCCACGCAGGAAGAAAGTGTTCTTTTCATCATCCACGACCTCCTTTAGCACCCACTCTTGCCTTTTTCCGCATCTTGCGCTCCCCTGCCGAGCCCGCCAGGTTGACGGCAATGAGCAGGAACAGGATGGCAAAGATCATAAGCGTACAAAGGGCGTACATGCTGAACTTGACCTCATGGGCGGTCTGGTTATAGATGTACAGGGGCAGGGTCTTAAAATCGGGGGACGACACGAAATGGCTGATGACGAAATCGTCCAGAGAAAGGGTAAAGCTCATCATCAGACCTGAGATCACCCCGGGCACGATGAATGGCAGCTCCACGCGGAAGAAGGTTTGGGCAGGGGTACAGCCCAGGTCCAGCGCCGCCTCGGTCAGGCTCTTATCCATCTGACGAAATTTGGGCAATACCGAAAGAATAACGTAAGGAAGATTGAAGGTAGTGTGGGCAATGAGCATGGTCCACATGCCCAGCACATTGGAAAGCTTCAAGATCGACGCAACTCCAACAAAGAGAAGCATCATGGAAACACCGGTAACGATATCGGGGTTCATCATGGGGATCTTAGAAACGGTCTCCACCGTGCTTTGATAATACTTGTTCTTGGCTCTGGAGATCCCAAAGGATGCAAAGGTGCCGATCACGGTGGCAAGCAAGGAGGAGGCCACCGCCAGGAACAGGGAGTTCTTCAGCGCCGAGAGGGCTTCCCCATCCCGAAACAGCTCCCGATACCAATGCAGGGAGAAATCCGAAAAATGACTCAGGCTTCCCGAGCCGTTGAAGGAAAACACGATCACCACAAGAATGGGGGCGTAGAGGATCAAAAAGATCAACGCCATATAAAACTTCGACAAGAATTTCATATGATAATGTCCTCCTCACTGTCCGAAAACTTATTCATGACCGCAAGCGAGATCAAGATCAGGATCATCATCACCAGGGAGATTGCCGCACCGGTGTGATAGGTCACCGCGTTCTGGAACTGGCGCTCGATGGTATCGCCCAAGAGGTCGAAGGAGCCGCCGCCCAGCTTTTGAGAAATATAGAAGGTACTGATGGAGGGCACGAACACCATGGTCACCCCTGAAACGATACCGGGAGTAGTCAGAGGCAGGATCACCTTGAACAGGGTCTGCACGCCGTTGCAGCCCAGATCGTTTGCTGCCTCCAGATAGCGCTTATCCAGCTTGGTCATAGAGGTGTAGATTGGCAGGACCATATAGGGCAGAAAATCGTAGATCATACCGAGAATAACCGCCGCCTCGGTGCCGATGAAGGTGAGTTTTTGGAAGCCCAAGCGGGTCAGGAAGGTGCTGACCAGACCGCCATTATCCAGCAGAGCCATCAAAGAGTAGGTGCGGATCAAGAGGCTGATCCACATGGGGAGCATCAAAAGCACCATGAGAATGGTGCGAGATTTTTCGGACGCTCGGGACATGCAGTAAGCCAAGGGATACCCGATCAAAAAGCACACGGTGGTGGCAATGAGGGAGAATCCCAAAGACATAACGAAGGTACCGGAATAAGAGGACAGGGAGAGAATATTCTCCATCGTAAATCCGCCATCACGGTCGGTGAAGGCAAAATAGATCACAAAAAGCAGCGGCGCAATGATAAAGAGCAGGGTCCACACCAGGTGTGGAGCCGATGCCAGCCGCTCAAAAACAGACCGTTTTTTCATTCCTCTTCCACTTCCTCCGTAACATCCGAAAGTTTATCCAACTCGTCGCTGAAGGAAGAATAGTCCCCGAACATGCCCGAGAACTCGGATTTTTTCATAATGTGAATGGCGTCGGGCTCAATGTAAAGACCGATGGTCTCCCCCTCGGCCACAAAATCGGTGGTTTGGATCATCCACTTAAAGCCGTTCACGTCCACGATGATCTCGTAGTGCACACCCTTAAAGGTAACGCCGGTTACCAGACCCTTGAGCATGCCCTTCTCCACGGGCACCACGTCCACGTCCTCAGGGCGCACCACCACGTCCACCTGCTCGTTCTTGCCAAAGCCGCCGTCCACACAAACAAAGGTGTGTCCCGAAAAACGCACCGAGCGATCGGCCAGCATCATGCCGTCCACAATGTTGGATTCGCCAATGAAGTCGGCAACAAAGGCGTTCACCGGCTCGTTGTAAATATCGGTGGGAGAGCCGATCTGCTGGATCTGTCCGTGAGCCATGACAACCACGGTATCCGACATAGAAAGGGCCTCTTCCTGATCGTGGGTTACGTAAACAAAGGTGATGCCGGTTTGATGCTGAATGTTCTTCAACTCGTTCTGCATATCCTTGCGGAGCTTGAGGTCCAGGGCTGCCAAAGGCTCGTCCAACAGCAGGACCTTGGGCTGGTTCACCAGAGCGCGGGCAATGGCCACACGCTGCTGCTGACCGCCCGAGAGAGTGCTCACCTTGCGGCGCTCAAACCCCTTGAGGTTGACCATGGCCAGCATATCCTTGACCTTTTGACGGATCTCGGTGTCGGGGCGCTTCTGGATCCGCAGGCCAAAGGCAATATTATCGAACACGTTCAAATGAGGGAACAAGGCATACCTCTGGAACACCGTATTCACCTGACGCTGATACGGCGGTACATCGTTGATCCGCTTGCCATCAAAAAAAACGTCGCCCTCATCGGGGGTCTCAAAGCCGCCGATGATTCGCAGGGTGGTGGTTTTTCCGCAGCCCGAGGGACCTAACAGAGTTATGAATTCCTTATCATGAATTTCCAGACGGATGCTGTCCAGAACGGTTTCGCCGTCAAACGCCTTTGAAATACCGTTCAGCCGAATCAAAATATCCTTGTTCATTCCGCATAAATACTCCTTTAAAAGAAAATAAAAAAATATTCATGGAAAGCCAATGGGAAGCCCGCTCAAGCGGCTGAATTCCTGAAGCCGCTTCCCTTCTGGCACTCTGACCATAAACTACGCTCTATATTGTAGCAGATATGCGGTCAAATTGCAATAGATTTCCCAAAAAAAATTAAAATTTCGTTATTATTTACAACCATTCGGTTTTAACCCCGAAAAACCCCAATTATCCACTAAAAAACTAAAAAAAACTCGTTTTTTCTTTAAAATCCGCAGAGATCCGCTCCAGGCCATACTCGGCGGTTTTGAAAAAATGAAGAAACAGACTCATGGAAAAAAACAGGAGGGTGCCCCCGTCCCCGGTACGTAACAAAATGTAAACGGCGGTGGACCAGAGCAAAAACAGGGCGGCAAAGGAGCAGAGCCGAAGGATCGCCTCCGCCCGTGCCGGCACCAGGATGGAGAGCAACAGCACCTCCAGCATCCGTCCGCCGTCCAGGGTGGCGATGGGAAGGAGATTGAAGATCCCCAGCAAAATTGACGCACCCGACAGGGCAAAAAAGAAGGGGCTCACCCTCCAAAGCAGTCCTCCCGCCAGAGCCACCAGCAAGCTGGTCAAGGGGCCGGCGGCGGAAAGCAGCCACTCTTCCCCGTAGGAAAGCATCCTGCCCCGCACCTCCAGCCGCGCTCCAAAAAAATCGGTGCGCAGAGCCGCCACAGGAATGCCGAGGCAGTACGCGGCAAGAAGATGGCCGCCCTCGTGGAGCAACGCCGCCGCGAGGGTGGCGGCAACCCAGCCGTCGGGATCGAATACCAGCATTCCCAAAAGCAACGCCGCAGGAAGAGGCTGAATGCGCAAAAATCGTCTTTTTTTCATTTCAATCCTCCCGTTAAGAGAACTTATGCGAAAGAAAAATAAGATATACTTCCAAAAAAATGTTGCTTTTTTCTTTTTTTGTGGTATACTTAAATTTGGAGATCAAATTCATACCTCAAAAAAGGAGAATCCCATGGAAAACAACGCAACCAAAATGGATCCCTCGGCCCTCTTTCGCATCGGCTACGGCCTCTACGTGGTCACCTGCAATGACGGCACAAAGGACAACGGTCTGATTGTAAACACCGTAACCCAACTGACCAACACTCCCAACCGGGTGGGTGTTACCATCAATAAGAGCAACTACTCCCACGACGTGATCAAAGCAAGCGGACGCATGAACGTAAACTGCCTCTCAGAGGAAGCCCCCTTTGCCGTATTCGAGGCCTTTGGCTTCCGCAGCGGTAGGGACGTAAACAAGTTTGCCGATTGCACACCTCAACGCTCGGCAAACGGTCTGGTGGTCCTTCCCCGTTATATCAATGCCTACCTCTCCTTGGAGGTAGAGCAGTACGTGGATCTGGACACCCATGGCATGTTTATCTGCAAGCTCACCGAGGCCGCGGTGGTATCCGACGTCGAAACCATGACCTATACCTACTACCAAAAGAACGTAAAGCCCCGTCCCCAGCCCGAAAAGAAGAAGGGCTACGTTTGCAAGATCTGCGGCTACGTATACGAAGGAGACCCCCTGCCCGAGGATTTCATTTGCCCCCTGTGCAAGCACGGCGCCCAGGATTTTGAGCCTCTGAATTAAACCCAAGGAATCAAAAAAAGAGCGCAACGGTCTCCAGTTTTGCAGTCCGTTGCGCTTTTTGAATGAATTTCAGATGGAAACGGCAATCGATCACACCAAGATCGCCTCGGCCAGATCACAGTCGATGTGATAACGGCCGTCCTTGATGGACACCACACACCCGCTCCGCATATGGGAAACCACCGTGATGGGCTCTCCGCTGTAGCATCCCAGAGAAAACAGAAAGGAATTCAGCTCCTCGTCGTGGGTCTCGATGCTCTGAATGATGTATTCTTTGCCTTCTTCCGCCATGCGCAAATTCATGTGTTCACTCCTGAAACCGTCCTCGATCCCCTCCCTTTCGGGACGCATGAGATCAAAGCATTGGAAATGCGGTTAGCAATCTCTAACCTCGTTCATTATAGTCCCCTTTTCTCATTTTGTCAAGTCCTTTTCCTAAAATTCTCAAAACGCCAGTGCTCTTTTGCATTTTTCTCCATCATTTTGCGCATTTTTGCGCATTTGCCGATTCTTTTCTGCTCTTTTTCCTTTTTTTCTTCCATTCTTGACAGTGCGCATCCAAAGGATTATAATAAAGAGTGGTTACAAAAATTTTGAGAGGAGAGATCCACAAGCAATGAATCATTCCTATGACGTTGCCATTATTGGCGGAGGCGTGGTTGGCGGCATGATCGCACGTGCCCTTTCGGCTTACCAACTCCGTATTTGCATTTTGGAAAAAGAAAACGACGTGGCCCGTGGGGCCAGCGCCGCCAATTCCTCCATCGTACACGCCGGCTTTGACGCCCACGAGGGCTCCTTGAAGGCCAAAATGAACGTGCAGGGAGCGGAAATGATGGAGGCCGTTTGCCGCGAGCTGGGGGTCAAGTACCAAAACAACGGCTCGTTGGTGCTGGGCTTTGACGAGGCCGATCGTGCCGCCCTGAACGACCTGTTGCACCGCGGTGTGACCAACGGCGTAAAGGACCTGCGCTTGCTGGAACAGGCCGAGCTCCGCGCTCTGGAGCCCAATGTAGCCAAGGACGCCACCTGCGCCCTCTATGCTCCCACCGCGGGCATCGTTTGCCCCTACGAGCTGACCATTGCCTCGATTGGCAATGCTATGGACAACGGTGCCGAGCTTTGGACCAATTTTGCCGTGGCCTCCATTGTCGATTTGGGAGACGCCTTTGAGATCTCCTCTTCCAACGGATCGATCCGCGCTACCTACGTGATCAACGCCGCAGGCCTCTTTGCCGATGCCATTGCCCACATGGTTGGTGACACCTCCTTTACCATTCACCCCCGTCGTGGAGAATACCTCCTATTGGATCGGGAATGTGGCGGCATGGTAAAGCAGACCCTCTTCCGCACCCCCGGCAAGATGGGCAAGGGACTTTTGGTAACCCCCACCGTGGATGGCAACCTACTGGTAGGCCCCACCTCGGTGGACCAGGAGGACAAAACCGATAAAGCTACCACTCTTGATGGACTTTCCCTCATTCGCGCCAAGAGCACTGAGAACGCCGAGGGCGTTCCCTTTGGCAAGACCATCACCTCCTTCTGCGGTCTGCGCGCCGTGGGAAGCACGGGCGATTTCATCATCAATATGCCTCGGGAGCGCTTTGTAAACGTGGCGGGCATCGAGTCCCCCGGCCTTTCCTCTTCCCCCGCCATTGCACAATACGTGGTGGGGCTGCTGAAGGATGCCGGCATGGAGCTCTCCCCCAATCCCAACTTTGATCCCATTCGTCCCGCTGCCCACGCCTTCCGCGAGGGTACCCTGGAAGAAAAGAAC
>JAEIGA010017249.1_pt1 | contig 10996 bp, 10 predicted proteins | sample 9270691 | NCBI WGS metagenome assembly JAEIGA01 (sample SAMN17057246, study PRJNA624740) | gut metagenome | biome: biome; isolation source: fecal sample | host: Bos grunniens | place: China: Xizang | collected 2019 | reverse complement strand
GTACCAACCGGAAGTCGATTCACCCAATTCGATGGCTGGTGCACAATCTGCAACGAGAACCTTGTTCTCTGGTGCGCAGGCAGCATTATAGGCCTTCAGACTGAGGGTGTTGCTGTAACCGCACTTGCGGCCAGTATCCTTGAGATAATTGTATCCGGTGTTTGCTTCCAACCAATTGCCGACATTTGAAGAAGACTCCTGCCACTTGGTATTTGCTGTCTCCTCCAAAGCAACCACAAGACCGTGAGTCGCATTAGGCTTATCCTTGGCAAGCTGACCGTCTCCCATCTGAGTCGGATTGTCCACCGAGAACACCACGCCGATCACAGTCTTGGAAGGATCCAGTTCTGACGACCATGTGCCGTCACTATAATAATAGTCTCCGACAAACACATCTGCCGCGGCTGGCTTCTGTACTGTCACCTCACATGTGAGTTTATCACCGTTCGAAAGCGTTGCCGAGATTGTTGCTGTGCCTTCTGCAACAGCTGTCACCTTACCCTTATCAACGGTTGCAACCGCTGCATCGGAAGTCTCCCATACTACGCTATAATCATAGTTTTCGTCGTTTGCAGGAGTGAAGTCTATCTCAAGTGTTGCCTCCTGACCCTCGTCAAGCAAGAGTGTCGAATTGCTGAGTGCACCACCTTCCACAAGTCTTGGAATGACAGTGATATATACACTTTCTGTCACACTGACTGTGCCCTTGCTTGCTGTTGCAGCCAACAAGAACTGTCCGGCATCCTGAGCCGCATGTGAACCGTTTGCTACACTATAAATTTCAACATCACCCCAGAATGTAACTCTCTGAGAAGCCTGGACAGGTGATACCTTCACACCAAAGTCAGGTCCGAAAGTATCGCCAAGGAAGAGTGTGTTGTTCTCAGGCAGACCGACGAACTCAACCTTCTTAGGCAAGGCACGTGTGATGTCGATAGTCTTGGATGCCCACTTTGTTCCGGCATAATGAGTGATGGTAACGGATTTCTTCTCGTCATCTGTCATCATTCCGTCATACAGCGCCTCAATCTCAGCATATCCATCGTGAGCAGTAACCTTAAGCAAGTCCGGATCGGAAGACTCCCACAATGATATTGATGGAGTGAAATCAGCAGCAGAATAAGACACATTGATGTTTATCTTCTCAAACTGCGGAATCTGAGGATTTACACCTGGAACCTCACCATCTACAGTAAGATTTATATCGAAATCAGGCTCTTCCGGATAATCGAAATTCACCTCGATCTCCGGCATTGCAAGGATAGTAGAACGAAGAACTGCATTCTCTACAGTTGATTCTACAGACTTGGTATTACCATAAATATCAGTCAAAGTCACCTTGAAACCGTTGGTGAAAGTTACAGGAGGGATGGCAATATGGAACTCTATCGCCTCTGTTTCGCTGAGCTGAATCACAGTCTCTGACTCAAGAACAACCGACTTATCTGAATCTGCAGTACCGAGCATTGAAATGGCTGGAGTCTGATTGTCAGTAAAGACAGTCACTGTTGCAGCTCCGGAAAGAACCTCATCATTCTTGCCTTCAATCTTCACTGACCTGACAAATGCATTGCCCTTGAACTGAAGTTTGACTACACCAAGGATATTCTTGAATTCCAACACATTGCTTTCTGTGTCCCCATTATATGCAACCATCGGGAATGCTCCGTTTGCAAAGGTGCCTGGCGTATATTTCTGAAGCGAAGAAACCTTCACATTGCGGATCTCATATGCCTCGCCTTTTCTGACAAGCGAGAAATCGGATGAATAAGGATAGAATCCTATATTGCACGGTATTTCAGTGCCGGCAAAGAATGTGTCGCCACCTACACTTCCGACAGGATTGAAAATACCATTTCTCTGACCCACCGCTGCTTCATCGAGTTTGTACTCCTCTCCTAATGTACTTCCTCTGAAGATTGCAATATGATCATCTGACGACCACCTCACATTCCTGTCAGCATCCATTGAAGTCTTGGTCTGCGCATCAAAGTCTTCCACGAGGGCGACAAACTGAGTCTGAACCTGCTCAACCATGTCTGCAGGGTCCACAATCTCTGATTTCTGGCAACCGGCAAGAAGTGCCGCGAACATCGCCAACGAAACAATTATCTTTTTCATATTTATACGTTTATAATCTACAAATATAGTAATGCATCAGGCATTTCTCCAAAAATAGTCGTTGTTATGACACTTATCAACCCCTATCCAACTCGAAAACCTCCATGCTATGGATCTTTCCTGCCTCCAACTTGAAGCGCAATGCCGTGCGGACAACGTGAAAGCCCTGAATACCGGCGGCCCCAGGGTTTATCACCAACATATCTCGTTTCGTATCCCTTACAACCTTCAATATATGCGAGTGACCGCACACAAAGATATCCGGTTTATACTTATCGATCAACTCTTTGGCGCGCACATCATATCTCCCTGGATATCCGCCGACGTGAGTCATCAATATCTTAAGTCCCTCACATTCAAAGAAGCAATGCAAGGGATGTATATACCTTAGATTATAGTTGTCACAATTTCCGGCGACACCTGTCAAAGGCTTGAACTGTGCCAACTGCTCAGCCAGCTGCATGCCTCCTCCGAAATCACCGGCATGCCAGACCTCGTCCACAGGGGCAAGGAATTCCTTGAAAGGAGCGTCAAAGACTCCATGTGTGTCGGATATGAGACCTATATATTTCATTTATAGCTTGATGAAGATTTCCCTACGATACAGAACAACGGCTATTGCCAGGTGAAGTGCCATATACAAAACAGCAAAGATCAATGATGTGAATTCGTTTTGACCGAAAACTGCAGAATAGTCCCAACCTATATATGCCCAGTTTATCTTGATCAGAAGTCCAGAAAGAAGGAATAGTGCCAAGGCATTCATCCCCAACGCCTTGAATGGGAAAAACAGATTTTCGGAGCCCCTGACATCGATAAGATATATGAGCAAAGCCAGGACGAATGAGGCCCAGCCAGCTGTATAGAAGACATAAGATGCTGACCAAAGAGGCTTATTGATCGGAATCCATATGTTAAGGATCAGGCCAGCCAACAGAAGAGCGGCCGAGAGTGAAAAGACCTTTGCAGAAGCCTCGACCGGGGCGGTCTTGCGCACGGTCAATCCGATCATATATCCGATCAGGACTGTGGCAGTTCCGGTGAGGACGCCAAGGATTCCTTCAGGATCGAATGGAATTCCATAGCCATGATATACATGGTTTTCACCAAGAATAGCAAGATCGAATCTGCGGGCGAAGTTACCCTCAAGGGTGAATGCACCCTCTGGACCGGCAAAAAGCAGAAGAAGACCGACATGAAGGACACAGAGGACACCTGTTGCAGCCATAAGTTTCTTAGGGGTTTTCAGCCAGAGCACCAGGACTGAACCCAGAACGTAACACATCGCTATGCGCGGAAGGACACCCACAAGACGCAGTTCACCAAACCACTGCACCCAATTCTGCCAGAAGGTAAGATCAGGACTCCTGTCGACAGGATAGAACGGGAACGCAGTCAGGAGCAGGCCGGCAAGATAAAGCAGGACTCCCCTTTTGAAGACTTTTCTGAAGGCATCTGCTGTCAGGCCAGGGTATTTAGCAAGGGCAAAAACCATCGAGCCCCCGACGCAGAACAGGAAAAAGGGGAAGACCAGGTCACACGGCGTGCAGCCGTCCCATGAGGCATGTCTGAGCATCGGATAGACATGACTCCAGGATCCCGGATTATTTACGATTATCATCATCGCCACAGTCATGCCCCTCAAGATATCCAAGGAAATATATCGTTTCATATTATCAAAGACTTTCTTGTTCGGATTCCCACCATTATTCCAGATCAGTTGCAAACTGCGCAATATATAGCACAGGATCACGGAGGCCAAAGTTAGTAATTTTAAGAAGAGAATGATTTATCATTTTGATTATATTTGCGCGGATAAATCAACAGACGGATGGAACTTTTTTATTCTCGTGATATAGAAGGCGGTGTCTGCCGCCTGGACCATGATGAATCTGGTCATTGTGTGAAAGTGCTCAGGCATAAGGCTGGAGATGAGATCTCCGTGATTGACGGCTGCGGAACACTTTATCGCTGCCGCATCACCTCAGACAGCCATAAGGGTGTGGAGGCCATGGTCCTCAACAAAGAGGAGAACTGGGGATCACATCCCTATCGTCTGCATATGGCTGTGTGCCCTACCAAGAACAATGACCGCTATGAATGGTTCGCCGAGAAGGCCTGCGAGATCGGCCTGGACGAGATTTCACCAGTGATTGGCGAGCATTCTGAGCGCCGTGTGTTCAAGACTGCACGCATTGAGAAGATTCTTGTCAGCGCTGCCAAACAATCCCTGAAGGGAGCTGTGCCAGTAGTCAATGAACCCGTTTCCGTGAAGGACTTCATTAGGACTTTCCACGGTGACTGCATATCTTGTAATGACAGTACTGCATCAGGCGACATCGAAGGAGGAGCGCCCTTGAAGCTGATTGCATATTGCTTTGAGGACGAAAGGGTTCCGCGTAGAAGCATCAAGGAAGTGCTTCAGGGATATGAGGGAAACGATATCGTCGTGCTGATCGGTCCTGAAGGCGATTTCTCACACGAAGAAGCAGAGCTGGCCATCGCAAACGGCTTCATCCCGGTTCACCTTGGCGACTCGCGCCTCAGAACAGAAACGGCAGCCCTCACTGCTGTGGCTGCCGCATATTTCCGATATATTTAATTGGCTCTCTCACTTCCATCCGGGATTCCCCCCCCCATTTTTCCGGACGGGACATCAAAATACCATTCCATCCGGGAAAACCCACAAATTTCCGGACGGAATTCTATTTACGGATGATTTCGATGGAGTAGTCGAGGCCGACCTTGATGATGGATGAGGACTGGCCTGTGGCGCCGCGCTCGAGGGATGGGTCAACCACGTAGTCGACTGCACTGCGGATTTCTTCCGAAATCTCTGCAAAACGCTTTGGAGTGGGCTCGCCGGAGATATTGGCTGAGGTGGAAACCAATGGACGACCCAGCTTATGCACAAGCTGCTGGCAAAAATCCATCATCGGGATACGGATTCCTACTGTGCCGTCTTCAGCTACCGTATTGAATGCCAACAAGCGGCGGTCCGGCTTAGGATACTGCACGGATTCGGCATTGTTGCCTCCGGCAGGTGCCGCAGAAGATGGCGCGGACACCGGTGACGGGCCGACAACTGCGTCAGGATAGATGATGGTCATCGGCTTGTCATTGACCTCAACAAGCTGGATCGCCATCTCCGGAATTTCCTTCACATAGCGAGCAATCATATCAATGTCGGATGCCAGCAGAACAAGGGACTTGCTGTCTGCACGGCGTTTGATTTCATATATTTTCGCGACAGCCTCAGGATTTGTGGCATCGCAACCGAGACCCCATACGGTGTCTGTAGGATATAGGATGATTCCTCCTGCACGGAGAACTTCAAGAGCTTTCTGAATTGATTCCTGCATATTTTATAGCTGATTTTCCTTTATATATTATTGCATTCGCACACCTCACAACGCAAGCTTTGCCACAACCGGATAATGGTCCGAATACGGAACTCGTGGAGTCTTGTGCGATATAGGGTTATATTTCTCCGGACAGAGGATATAGTCTATCCTGAGCATCGGCCACATGGCCGCAAAACTTGCACCGAAGCCATTTCCGGCCTCCTTGAAGGTATCTTTTCTGCCACGGGTCATTCGATAATATGTATATGACATCGGATTGTCGTTGAAATCACCGCAGACAAAAGTTTCTAAAGGACATTTCTCGATATGCTCGAATACCATGTCAACCTGCTTCGGGCGGCGTGTGATGGAACGTTTCATCTTGTCTCCGGTTGTGGAGATCAAGACACTGTCCCTCTGAACGAGACCGCGCATCAGACCAGACACAGAGACATTATAACTCTCAAAGTGACAATTATATACACGAAACTTTTCTCCGGCATATTCATAATCCGAATATATTGCAAGATTTGCACTTTCGTCAAACTTTATCTTGCCTTTACCCTTCACTGGAAGTCGACTCAATGTGACATTTCCAAAAGCCCCGCTTCGGGTGGGAAACATATAATACTCTGCATTATATCCCTTCATGTGGCGGCTCACGTAAGATTTCAGTTTATCGGCATCGGGAACACGGAACTCCTGAAGACAGATGATATCCGCATCCTGGGCTTTGAGGAAACTGAATACAGAATCGACGCATTCTGCCCTGCTGTCAATACCGGCCGCCTGATCCTGAAGGGCAAAACGGCCAACGTTATATGAGATGACGGTCAATCGCTCCCCTTCAATATTCATTCTCTCCATACGTTCCTCCTCAGTATCGATGCGGACATATCTTCCAACAAAGAAAAAGGCCGGAAGGAGAGCCAGAAGCGGAATTACGAACGACTTGGACATTCGTTTCAGAGCCCACAGGAGCAGAAACGCATTCAAAAGTGAAAGAGGGACAAACAGCAGGCCGACCAAAGATATCATCCACACCTTCGCCGGGTTGATGAGTATGGAAAGATAGGACAGGATAAGAAGTCCTGCCACAATCATCATCAACAGACGGGATGTGATTCCGAATATCTTTTTAATCGCCATCGTCAGTAATTAATAGTTCCCGTAAAGTGTTCTTTTCTTCTTCCAATACATGATCAGGAGAAAGCCGAAGATCAGACCTCCAAGGTGAGCAAAATGTGCGATTCCTGTACCTGCGCCTGAAATTCCGGTGAGAAGTTCAATGCCGGCAAAGATCAGCACAAACCACTTGGCCTTCAATGAAATCGGAGGGAAGATCAGAGTCATGATCGAATCAGGATAGAGCATTGCATATCCCATCAACAGACCATATATCGCTCCGGATGCACCCACTGTCGGGGTCATCTTGAGGGCATGGATTGAAGCCTGTGCAGCCAGCGATCCGCTTTCAGCCACCTGACTCATCCAGTGCGACATCTGGATCCACTCGACACCTGTGTGGACTGCAGCCGCACCCAAACCGGTCACAAAGTAAAATGTCAGGAATTTCTTCGTACCCCATACACGCTCGAGAACACTTCCGAAAATGAACAAGGTGTACATATTGAAGAAAAGATGCCAGAATCCACCGTGCATGAACATGTGGGTGAGTGGCTGCCACCAGTGAAAAAATGGTGATGTCGGGTAGAAAAGAGCAAAATACTTATACATGAAGTCCCCGTTAAGCGATGTCGCAAGGTAGACCAATGCATTGATGATGATTATGTTCTTTACTGCAACCGGCAGATTGCTGAGAAAGCCTCCTCGACGTCCGCCACCATTGTTATCATAATAATAGTAACTCATTCCTTTTTTTGTTTTAGGCCCAAGGCCATGGTTTAGAATCTTTTGTCTAGCTCTTCGATCGGGAGGATGGATATGATTCTGCGTCCCGAATTTGTATATTCTGCATTTGCACAAGCGAAAAGGCTGTCAATCAATCTCTGTGCCTGCTGAGGATTTGTGATCTCGTCGCCGTTGCAAGAACCCACACGCGAAAGCCCGGCAGCCAGGCTGGCAGCCATCATCTCTTCCAATGCATTATGATCTTCTGAAAGCACGAGCAGCAGATCGCCGATCATTGTCTGGACCTTTCCAGCCTCTGCGCTATATCCTTCCGGAACACCGTTGACCACAATCGTGTCAGTTCCGAACGGAGCGATATCAAAGCCAAGGCTTGAAAGCATCTGGAAATGTTCCTCAAAAAGGCACATGTTCTCCACTCCTACCTGCACGCTGACAGGGAAGAGTGTTGTCTGGGTGACATGCTCGTTACGTGAAAGGGCATCAAGGAAACGGTCGTACATGACACGCTCCATCGCGCGACGGATATTGATTACCATCAGACCGCTACGTCCCTGAGTCAATATATATTTACCCTGAAGGACCATGAGAGCCCTTGTCGGCATGATCTTATCCTCAAAGAGCTTTCCGTAATCTTCTCGACGGTCCACATAACCTGCTGTACCATAGTTTCCACCACCTCTATATGGAGCCGCCGCGCCTTTATCAAAATCAGCTGCATTCTCTGACCAATCGGTCGGGAACATCTGATGGTCGTTTCCTGAAGGCATCGAACCGAAGCCAGTGACCTGACCACCATAGGTATTGTCGAAATGTGACTCCTCTGAAGGGAATCCGTCGTTGTCAAACGGATTGAATGTCGGATCCAAGCCCGGCTGAGGTTCACTGATCGGACGGAATTCATCAAAATTTCTTCCGAATGCAGGAAGTTCCGGCACATCTCCCCTCTCAAAGTCTATAGATGCTCCGAACGAATTTCTTCCGAGAGCCTCCTTAATACAGGCATATATCACCTGGAAGATCACGCTATCTTCCTCGAACTTGATTTCGGTCTTGGTCGGATGAATATTCACATCCACAGCACCCGGATCGACTTCCATATATATGAAATATGAAGGGGTGACTCCATCCGGAATGAGGTTTTCATAGGCTTTCATCACAGCCTTGTGCATATATGTGCTGCGGAAATATCGTCCGTTCACGAAAAGATACTGGTTGCCGAGGCCCTTCTTTGCAGCATCCGGGCGTCCTACGAAACCTGACAACCTCACGACTGAAGTCTCTGCCTGGATGTCGACGACATCATTGGCTACACCGGCACCAAGAACATCCTGGATTCTGAATTTGAGCGACTTGGCTGGCTTTAACACCATCACATCCTTGCCGTTGTGTGTGAGAGTGAAGCCGACATCCGGACGGGTAAGGGCAACTCTCGTGAACTCTGCGACAATATGCTTGAATTCAACCGAGTCTGATTTAAGGAACTTTCTGCGGGCCGGAACGTTATAGAAAAGATTACGTACGCTGAAGTTCGCACCTCTTGGCGTCGCAATCTCCTGAGTGGAAAGATGCTGCGAGTCGGCAAAATCCACCTGACATCCCACCTCGTCCTCCTCTCTGCGGGTCTTTAAAGTCACCTCAGCCACAGCAGCAATAGAAGCCAGGGCTTCTCCGCGGAAACCGAATGTGAGAATATTATGAAGATCCTCTGCTGTAGCCAGTTTCGATGTTGCATGGCGCTCGAAACAGAGCACAGCCTGATCTGGAGTCATTCCGCAACCGTTGTCAATCACCTGAATGAGGGTGCGGCCGGCATCCTGGATGATAACGGTCACCTGATCGGCACCGGCATCCACGGAATTCTCAACGAGCTCCTTCACCACGGACGCAGGTCTCTGCACGACCTCTCCCGCGGCAATCATGTTTGCTATATTGCTTGGTAATATTCTAATATCCATATATTTATATTTCAAAGCCTTACGGTTACTTCATAAGGCTATCGATAAGGATCGGGAAATATTTCGAAATCAGAAAAACAACGGCAAAAAGGAGAACCATTGTAGCCATACCGATCACCTTCTGGTTCCTGGCAACATCTTCCTTGCGTGCATAATTACCATCACGCCAGCTTCCCTTGACATGCTGTCCCGGCACATAGTTTCCCTTCGGTTTCGTGAAGTCGCCATACTTCTTTCTACGCTCCTCTGTCTCAGGGTCATAGAAACGAGGACGGTAATTGAACTTCCTGACCTCCTGCTTTCCAAAAAAACTGAAATTGAATCCCATAATCCTTTAGTTTTTCATTTCGCGCATAGCACGCGCGCATTAACGAGCAAATTTACGGTTTTTTATTTACATTTGTGTTGTCATCGGGGATGATTTGTGGTTTTGGCCTATATATTCTACCCTGATGCAAGAGTTGCAACACAGCAGAATTACCTGTATAATGAATTAATAATCAACATGATGGATATAAGAATCGGTAACGGTTACGACGTTCACGCACTTGCTCCGGAACTACCTTTATGGCTTGGCGGCGTGCAGGTGGAAAGCCCTATAGGATGTATTGCTCACTCTGACGGAGATGTGGCGATCCACGCTCTTTGCGATGCTCTTCTCGGCGCTCTTGCACTTGGCGACATCGGAAAGCATTTCCCGGACACATCCAATGAGTTCAAGGGTATCGACAGCAAGATTCTACTTGCCCGTGTCATGGAACTTGTGCGCGCTGAAGGCTGGGAGGTTGGCAACGTGGATGTCACCATAGCGATGCAGAGACCGAAACTTGCACCTTATATCGTTCCGATGCGCGAGTGTATGGCCGGAGTGATGAATGTTACAGCAGACCGTGTTTCTGTCAAGGCAACAACCACTGAAAAGCTCGGCTTCGTAGGCCGCAGCGAGGGTTGTGAAGTCTATGCTGTGGCTCTTCTTAAAAGATGATCATGAACAGGAATACAACCATCGGAATCTTCCTTATTGTTGTGGGTATCAGCCTGATGACCATGGTCTCGCGCTTCAGGTCTGAGGACGATGCTGGCGATTTCACCCGTCAGGAACTGGAGATATTGGACGGCGCGGACAGCTTCATGAGGGTGCTGACCATTGCAGACAAGGACGACCTGGCCGTGCTTCGTGCCCCGAGCCGTGATTTCTCTTCCGAGGCGCTTCTATCCAAGGAGTTCGCCCGCCTGGCCGAGCTAATGGTTGCCACCGTGACGCATCCGTCCCAGGACGGCGTGGGCATTGCCGGTCCGCAGGTGGGTTTGAACCGCAGAGTGGTTGCTGTCCAACGCTTTGACAAGGAAGGAGAGCCATTTGAGGTATATCCTAATGTACGGATTGTCTGGCAATCCGATTCATTGGCCTTCGGCCCAGAAGGCTGCCTATCTGTTCCTGACCGCCGCGAGGATGTTGCCCGCAGCACTGAGATTGTGATTGAATATACTGCTGTACCTGGCCTGAAGACCATCCGCGACACCATCAGCGGCTTCACCGCCGTCATCTTCCAGCACGAGGTAGACCATCTGGACGGCGTGCTCTATATTGACAGGGTTGCCGAATAGAATTTCTATAACGGATTAATAATATTTGACCTCCAGCCCGACACCGCCTTACCCATACAATGCATAACACCTTTCATTGTACGCTCTGAAAACACC
>JAEIGA010017248.1_pt1 | contig 10996 bp, 11 predicted proteins | sample 9270691 | NCBI WGS metagenome assembly JAEIGA01 (sample SAMN17057246, study PRJNA624740) | gut metagenome | biome: biome; isolation source: fecal sample | host: Bos grunniens | place: China: Xizang | collected 2019 | reverse complement strand
CAGCATCGAGACCTACATCTGCAACGATACCAACACCGTCATTGGCGACGGCTGGCAGGTGAAGTACGAACTGTACAAGGGCGATGAACTGGTAATGACCGGCAAGACCCCTGTGAAAGCCGACGCCTGCACCGCCCAGTACACCGCAAGCTGCGATTTTATCGCACCGGAAACCGCTGACCGTCAGAAGTATACCGTCCGTGGTATTCTGCTGGATCCCAAGGGTGAGGTCGTTTCCTGGCAGGACTTCCCCATCGAAGTATTTGCCGATGTAACCGTTCCCGAGAACACCGAGATCGAGTTCATCTGCGATCTGCCTATCGGCACCCACGAGATCGCCGGCGAGACCGTCACCGTGGAGCCTTGCCCCCACACCGCCGTGTACTTCCTGTCCCGGAAGACCGGTCACCCCGCTGTTGCTGAGTTCGAGCCCAACGACTTTAAGTACTGGTACGATGCGGACAAGGATCGCCTGACTCCCATCACCAAGAACTGCTTCCGTGCTGAGGGCTTCACCCCCATTCTGATCTGCAACGGTGATTTTGATACCCGGTTGGCTGTTGCTGAAAAGTATTACGAAGGCAAGCGGTACATCGTCTGTATGGCAGACCTGCGGCAGGAGAATCCTGTGGCAAAGCGCTTCCTGCGGAATCTGTTCCAGAAGTAAATAATCAAAATGACCACCGAATCCATCGGTGGTCATTTCTTAAAAGCAAAAATCGGAGCATATTGTACGCTCCGATTTTTAATTTATCAATTGCCGAACCAGGGGAACAGCTGGCCAAACCAATCTTCAAAACCGGGATAGCCACCCTGATTATTATTGTTATTGTTGTTATGATTGTTGCCGTTTTGGGTAGGCTGCTGGGTCTGCTCCACAGGCTTTTCTTCCAGGGTGACAGACAGGACCTTCTCCTGACCGGACCGGTAAACCGTTACGGACACGGTCTGGCCGGCATCCAATCGCCGCAGCACCCGGGTCAAAGTGGTGAGAGAATCGATCTCATGGCCGCCCAGGTTGACGATGATATCACCGGTGCGGATACCGGCCTTATCAGCGGCATTGCCCTCCACAACGCTTACAACATAAGCGCCGGCAGGCAAACCGTAGGATTGACCGGAGGCATCCACATCCCGGACAGAAACACCCAGATATGCACCGGTCACATAGCCGAACTCCTTCAGATCCGACAGGATCATCACAATATCGTCCATAGGAATGGCAAAGCCCAGGCCCTCAATGGAGGCGGCGGCGTTGCTGCTGCTACTGTACTTGGCGGTAACAATACCGATGACCTCACCCTTCGTATTGAACAGAGGGCCGCCGGAATTGCCGGAGTTAATGGCTGCATCGGTCTGGAGCATATTGATTACCGTGCCGTCGGTGTTAACAATCCGGTCCTTGGCGCTGACATAACCTACGGTCAAAGTGGAAGTCAGTTCGCCCAAAGGATTGCCGATCGCAACCACCATATCGCCAACAGCCAATTCATCGCTGCTGCCCAGGTTGGTATAGGGAAGATTCTCCCCTTCCACTTTCAGCAGTGCCACATCGTTGGTGGCATCCTTGCCCACAAGCCTGGCCGCCAAGGCATCGCCCTGGTGGGTTGTCACAGTGATTTCGGAAGCGCCCTGGACCACATGGTAATTGGTGGCGACATAGCCGTCGGCGGAGATTACAAAGCCGGAGCCGGCGCTTTCACCGTAACCGCCGGATGTTCCGATGATGGCATTTACCGCCACCACCGCCTGGACATTTTGGGCGTAGATCTGGCTGGGAGTCATCGGGCCTTGGGCCGGAAGCTGATTGTCGGTGTTCTGATTCTGATTTTGGGAATACTTTTCCTCCAGCACGGCAAAGCGTTCCTGGAAGGACAGTTTCATATCGTCAAAGCGGCTCTGCCACAAGGCATTTACCAACAATGCGGTAACACCGCAGACCACGATCAGCACGATGCCCACCGCAAGCGCCTTCCAACCCCATCTCTTTTTTGGGGGCTTAGGGCGTGCCGGAGGCGCAGACTCTACAGGCGCGGGGGCAATGTAGACAGTCTCATAGGGCGAGTCCTCATAAGGCGACCGCTGCCGAGGTGTAGGGGTATAATCATTTTCGTATGTATCCATAATCCTTGCTCCTGTTCGTTGCATAGATATTTCAAATTGCTTTTTCTGAAAATATCATACCATATCCCCCTTTTTTCAGCAAGGGGGATACAAAAATTTAACAAATAAAGCCGGGATATCCCGGCTTTATTTTAAGCTTATGCTATTGTTCAGGATCAGGGTGCTATAAGCAAAGAGGACATCCTGTCCCCGGAAGGTCAGGTACTGCCCCAGCAGGTCGGTGGCAATATAACGGGTATCCACCAGGGTCACGGTGCGGTAATTCTGCGCCAACAAAGGCGCCAGGGAGCTACCGAAGGAGTCCCGGAAGACGATCAGTTCCCGGTCTGTTTTGGCATTGGGATTTTCGATGGTCAGCAGTGCCTGGGCGCCGGACAAATATACATCGTAGGGGTCTGTGCCGCTGAGCTTCTGCAGATCGTAGACGGTCTGATAGGTCTTGGTTTCGTAGTTGTAGACCCGGCAGTTTGCAAGCAGTGGACTTTCCAGGATATACAGTTCCTCCGGTTCCATAGGCAACGCCGCCTGGCCGTAATACACGCCGTAAAATTGCTGGGTGGTCAAGGTGGGGGTGTAGTCGGTTTCCGCGATTTTCGGCAGATTCATTTTATCACAAAGGGCATTGGCCGTATCCATAAGCTTTTCCTGCCGCCAATGGGTATCGGTGCGATAGTAGTCGCCGATGTCTAAGGTGCCGGTGATGTCAATATGGGTGGCCCAAGGAACACCGGTAGTGATTTTCTGCGACAGGGCTGCATAGTCCATAGACGGATAGCCATTTTCCCCTGCCAGGTAATAGCCCTTGTCCGGGATCACAGTCATATAGATTTGGCTGCCGGAATCGGCTAAATATTTGGTGTAGATGGCATCAAACCGCTTCAGCGCATAGGATACCGAGGTGTTGTTCAGGGGGTATTCCAGCTTGGCTGCGTAGCCGTCAGCTATATAGATACCGTTGTTGTCCTTTTGGCCCAGGACCTTGTAGGAGAACAGGGATTTCAAGGTGCGAAAACGGTCCCGCAGTGGGAATTGGTCTAAGGTGTAGTCCTCAAATTTTCCCATAAAACTGCTGTCTTGCAAGGATTGGGCGGACAATGTCGGCAACTTTTGCAAGGGTCTGCGTTCCGACAAAGACAAATCCTTTTGGGGAGAAAGCCAGGCAAACAGGCAAAGGCACACCCACAGGACAACCAGTATTCCAATGCCAATGGTGCGAATTTTCTTATCCATAGGCCCTCCTTAAAAACGGAAATACAAAAACGGGCTGAATGAGCCGTCCACCAGGTAGGCCGTACATAAAAGCAATATAGCAATCAGCGCAAGCGGCTCCAGGAGCATGCCGATTTTGGTATTACCAAAGTGCAGTACGGTCCGCTTGACCAGGGGGGTTGCGCCTACAATGCCGGCGATGAACAAAATACCGTAGCTGCGCAGATAATAGAGAGTCTCCCCTGTTGCAAAGGGCAGGCGATAAATGCCAAGCATACTCCCAAAATCCCGACCGGCCTGGGTAAGATCGTCAGCATTAAACAGAACAAAACCGAAAAGGATCAGCAACAGCACATAGCTATGGCGCAGAATCCCGGGCAATTTTTGTAGGACGGGAAGCATTTTTTCTATGAGCAGCAGCACCGCAAACAACAGTCCCCACAGGACAAAGTTCCAGGCAGCGCCGTGCCACAGGCCGGTGAGCAGCCACACCACAAAAATATTGCGCACCCATTTTCCCCGGCTTACCCGGTTGCCGCCCAAAGGGATATACACATAATCCCGAAACCAGCTGCCCAGGCTCATATGCCAGCGACGCCAAAATTCCGTGATACTTTTGGAGATATAGGGGTAATTAAAATTCTCATTGAAATGGAAGCCGAAAATCCGACCCAGGCCGATGGCCATATCGGAATAGCCGGAGAAATCAAAGTAGATATTCAGCATAAATGCGATGGCATAGAGCCAGTAAAATAATACAGAAGGGGCTTGTGTATCGCGAAAAAGTTTAATAAATAAGGCAAATTGGTCGGCAATCAGGATTTTTTTGCCTAAACCAATCAAAAACCGCCGTACGCCTGCGCAGATATTTTCCCAATTATGGGCGCGGTGGTCCAGTTCCCGGGCAACATCGGCATAGCGAACAATAGGGCCTGCAATCAGTTGGGGAAACAATGTCACATAAGCGCCGAAGCTGATGGGATTTTTTTGCACCGCCACATTGCCACGATACACATCCACGGTATAGCTGAGGCTCTGAAATGTATAGAAACTGATACCCACAGGTAGTGCCAAACGCAGCAGCGGCAGGCTCATACCGGTGGTTTTATTGAAGCTGTCAATGAAGAAATCGGCATATTTGAACACCGTCAAAAAGCCGATACCAACCACCACCGACAACCAAAGCCAACATTTCTTCCAGCGGCGGGAATTTGCCTTACCGATGGCCAGACCGCAGCTGTAAAAGATTGCGATGGTTGCCACCATCAGCAGTACATACCGTGGCTCGCCCCAGGCGTAAAAGCCTAAACTAAACACCAAAAGGACGGCATTTTTCAACTGCCTGGGGGCAAGGAAATAGCACAATGTCACCGCCGGCAGGAAATAATACAGAAACGGAACAGAGGAAAACAGCATATAAGCTCCTTATAAAAAACGGGCGTGCAGAACACGCCCATTATACATTCAGATAGTGAAATCCAATTTGCCACCGCAGATGGTCGCAAAGGTATCCACATAAGATTGGGCAGTGAGGCCCAGTTGACTATCCAGCATCACAAACATCACCACATCCTGGTAACCGGCTGCCATTACCTGGTCAGCCATAGCGCAGATCCACTTACGGGGATTGATATTATCCTTCATTTGCTGGGCAATGGTTTTGGCATCAGATGCATCCTTCACCCGTACCAGCACCAGAGAAAACGCCTGGGAGCCGGTCATCGGCTCATAGACGGCAATGTCTTTGATTTTTTCCGGGGAGTCCAGGCCGGTGAAGCCCTTCAGCGCCCAAATGCCCTCCTCAGTGGTATCCTGCAGATCCACAGGCATCTGTCCGCCCATGAACTCTACCGGATTCTGCTGCATAATTCTATTGACATTTGCCTCCATGGTGCCGGTCAACAGAGTCTTCTGCTCCGTCTGCTCCGTTGCACCTGTGGAATCCGTAGGCTCAGCGGTCTTTTTTCCGCAAGCGGCCACGGACAGAGCCATTGTCATCACCAGCAGCAATGCGATCCATTTTTTCACTTCTTTGTGTCCTCCAATACTTCATAATGGCGCACCCGGCCAGCAGCAGAAGGATACCTGCCGTGACACCGGCAGTATCGATCAGCACATCCCGAAAGCTGGGTCCGCGTTCCGGCACAAAACGCTGGATGGTCTCATCCGCGCTTGCCACCAGAAACCCACAAGGCAATGCCAGTGCTTTGGATTTTTGCAGCATAGCAAACAGCCAGGTAAGTAATGCGCCAAGGCAGGCAAATTCCGTAAAGTGTGCCAGCTTCCGCAGCAGGCCGTGTCCGGCATCCGGGTCTTCCGGCCGATCCGGGAAGAATGCTGCCAGCAAATTCCGCACCCAACCGCTGAATGCGCCGGAAATTTCACCGGGCAGCAACGAATTGCCCCAAATGAATCCTATGTTCAATATCAGAAGCACCACGCAAAGGCGAAGCTTTTTATTCGTTCTTTCCATCACAGAACACCCAGATGTTCCAGCAGGATCTTTACCCCAAGGCCGATAAGAATCAAACCGCCGGCGATCTGGGCTTTCTTCTCAAACTTATTACCGAAGATATTGCCGATCTTCACACCCACTGCAGATAGCACGAAGGTGGTCACACCGATGAGCAGCACCGCAAGCACGATATTCACATTACCGGCCATTGCCAGGGAGATGCCCACTGCCAGCGCGTCGATGGAGGTGGCCACCGCCATCACGAACATGGCCTTAGCAGAGAAATCCGCATTTTTATCGCAGCACTCACACTCAGTACCAAACGCCTCTTTGAGCATATTGATACCGATGATGGCCAGCAGACCAAAGGCAATCCAATGGTCAAAAGCCTGAATAGCCTGGGCAAACAAGGAGGCCAGCAAGAAACCAATCAGGGGCATCAAGCCCTGGAATCCGCCAAACCAGCCGCCGCAAATGGCGCTTTCTTTTAAACCTGCTTTTTTCACAGACAGGCCCTTACAGACAGACACCGCAAAAGCATCCATACTCAGGCCCACTGCCAGCAGAAAAAGTTCTCCAAAACCCATAATTTCCTCCACATTTGTAATTTACGCGGAAGTGATTATATCAGTTTTGGGGTGAATTGTCAAACAATACTTATCAGAAAGGATGCCCTTTTTTCGCAATTTTATACCGTGCGAAAAAGGACTATGCCTTTGGGCATAGTCCTTGTTTTTAGCCATTCTTTAACAATGTGGGGCAACGGGAATCAAAATTCGGATGGTCTTCCAGGTAGGTATAGAGGGTGTTGTAGGCTTTGGCTCTGGGCAGACTGAATCTGGAAAATTCCGCATCCTTTTCCTTCTTCAGCAGATCCTCTGCCGAGAAAGAATCCAGCCACTCTCCCTTATCTTTCATATCTTCAAAGTACCCCCGAAGATAGGCCACGGCAAGGTAGTACTTTGCCTCTTTTGCCACGGATTCATTTTGGTCCTCGGCGAGCTTGGCAATATAGGGAATCCCCTCATAACCCAGGTCATAGAGGGCGTGGATATCCACCGTGGTCAGTTTGCCGTTGCGGTAACTGTCGTAGTTATATTTTGCGCAGACGCGGTTCACATTGACCGTACCCAAAAGCAGCACGATACAACCGGCGGCAATCAGTGCGGTCTTAAGAATATTGATCTTCAACAGGTAGATTCGCAGAATCACGCTGATGAACACCACCGCCAAAAACACCATAAATGCGCTGGTACTCAGGCGCAGCACCGTCATACCGTAGGCATCGATATACAGAACCATTTTGGAAATGGCCGTGGCGATGATGACCAGGGTAAATACGCCGACAAAAGTCGCCAATGCTTTGATGCCGTGACAGGCTTTGCCGTTTTGCTTTTTCGCCAGCAGCAACGCGATGAACACCAGCGCCAAATTGATGACTGCAATGACACACATCTCGAAAAAGCCTTTTCGGGCATACTGGGCATAAGTAATGCCGCCCTCCGGTAAAAAGCCTTTGAATGCGCTGAAGAAATAAGCCAGCTGGGAGAACAGGTAGAGCAGGTAGCACACAGAGATCGCTGACAGGAAAGAAAGGATATACACATTTTCAACGCCTGCAAACTTGCTCTCTTTTTCCTTGACAGTCCGGCCTGCTTTCATGGAAAAGCCATAGGAGATCACAAACACGGACATCATCACACCGGCAACGGCTTTAAAGATGGTGGCGCCGGTGTCGGCAAACATCCGCTCCATCATACCCTTGAAAGCAGCATCGGAGGACAGCAGCAGCGGCACCACCACGATCAGCACGGGAATGGCGCAGAGCAGGCCCACCAGCACCTTACCAACGGTCTTTTTATTGCCGTTGCGGTCAGAAAAGAGGGATTTTAAGGTGATGTCAAAATGCTCCATTGTGGTTGCTGCCCGGTAGAACAGGTGCAGTGTTTGGCGATTGCCCACAACTTTGCCATTTACAAAGCCATCCAGGCAGGCAAGGGATAGCAAAAAGCTTACCACAAAACCGAAAAATCGGACACTGCTGTTGCTTGTGCAAAGAAACACTGCAACATTGGCCAAGGCCAGCGCACCGCAAAAAATCCCGAACGCAGTAGCCTTGCCGCCTTTGGCAAAATACCACAGGAACAGCCCCAGCATACAAAGGGTCGCTACCGAATAGCCCAAAGCAAAGCCGCCGAAAATACCGAATACAGACAGTAAAACACTTGCGATCACGGCGCAAAGAGCAAAGGCCGTATCCCGTTTTGACAGATCAAAGGGCGGCTTCGGTACATACGATGTGCGGAACGGTGGCTGGGGTGTCTGGGTTTGGGGATTATTTTCCATAATCGTTACTCCTTTTCTGCATATTTGATAATATCCCCCGGCTGGCAGTTTAAGGTTTTGCAAATGGCCTCCAGAGTGGAAAAGCGGATCGCTTTTGCCTTACCGGTTTTCAGAATAGAGAGGTTTGCCGGAGTGATATCAATTTTTTCCGCCAGCTCTGCAGAGGTCATTTTCCGCATTGCCAGCATTACATCCAAATCAATTTCAATCATACGCCACCTCAAATGGTCAATTCGTTTTCTTCTTTCAGCTGCACCGCGTTTTCCATTACATTTTTCACTACCCGCAGCATCAGGCCCACAAATCCGGCAGCGACAGAAACAAATAGATAGGGTAAGTAAAGGAAACCGGCGATGAGTGTAATGACAGACACCGCCACGCAGCACCAGGAGATCCGGCGGAGATACCGGACATTTTGCGGGACGAAGATGGTATCGTTTCCGATGTTCAGGAGCAAACGGATCAGACTGTAAAGGGTTATGTAGCCAAGGACCGCGCTGGGATAAAAACAGGCTTTGAAAAGATTCACCATTTTGGTCATACTTGCGCTATGTTCCTCCCAACCGCGAAAAACCACAAACCACATTTTCACCGCCCAGGGGCCTGCGAACAATCCTACTGTTAAGAACAATGTTACGGCAAAACAAACGCCAAGAGACAGTATCACCGAGCTTTTTTTATTCCACATAATAGGAACCTCCATTTCCTCTTTCTGCCTTCATCATACCACAAAATTATCGTTTGTCAATAATTTTATTATCGTTTTTCGATAATTCTATATTTTAGAAACGCAAAACGGACCATGCCCTGGGCATGGTCCGTTTTTGTTATTAGTGATGATGGTGGTGGTGATGTTGGGTATGGGGTTGGGTAGTTATATGACAGGAGGCGCCGGTGCAGGGTTCGTTGGGGGTTTCCAGCTCCAGGGTTGCGTGGCCGATGCCGTGTTCCGCCAGTTCCTCACGGATTGCCACTTTGATTTGGTGGGGGGCGGCATTGGTAACGATATGCATGGTGGTGCTGTGATTTTGACCGTCCACACTCCAAATGTGGATATGGTGGACATCCAACACGCCATCGATCGCCATGATATGTTCCCGGATCTCGCTAACGGAAACACCGTGGGGTATTTTTTCCAGAAACAGATCCAGGGCCTTTTTCAGGTTTTGGATTGCACTCACAAAGATAAACACCGCCACACAGATGGACATCAGCGGATCCAACAGTGCAAAGTCCGTAAACCGCATCACAATGGCACCGATCAACACCACGATCCAACCCAGAACATCCTCCAGCATATGCAGGTTCACGGCTTTTTGATTCAGGGAATCCCCTTCTCTGGTAAACCAGGCTGCGCAGATATTGACGCAAATACCCACAACGGCAAAGACGATCATGCCGTTATATTGGATCTCCACCGGCTCAAAAATTCTGCTGACCGCATTGGCCACCACCGCTATGGAACCAATGAGCAGAATCAAGGTGGTAAGCATACTGCCCATCACAGAATAGCGGGCGTAGCCATAGGTATAGGTTTCGTCCGGCTTTTGTTTGCTTTTCTTTTCCAAAAAGTATGCTATACCAATACTGGCCGCATCGCCCATATCGTGAACCGCATCGGACAAAATAGCCACACTGCCGGTATAAATACCGCCCACAAACTCAAAAACCGAAAACGCCAAATTCAACAAAAAGGCAACTAAAATATTTCGGGTTGTTTTCATATCCGCCTCCTATTGACTTACGCAGTCCTTTACAATACAATATATTCATTACCGAACAATATGTTCAATTACATTATATTTGTACCGGTGGCAGTTGCAATATGCAAGATGGCCGGGGTATTCAATACGGAACAAATCTATCAAATTGTACGGAGAAAAAGATGGACAGACGGCAAAGAAAGACACGGGAAGCGATTTTCAGCGCATTTACGGAGCTTCTCGCTCAAAAGGATTTTAATCAAATCACCGTGGGAGAAATTATCGAAAAAGCAGATATTGGCAGAGCCACATTCTATTCCCATTTCGAGACCAAGGATTTTCTGCTGAAAGCCTTTTGCGAGGAACTGTTCTGCCACATTTTCGACACAGAAAACAACGGAGAAAACGGTCACAGGCACATCTTTCGGTGCGATGGCGCTGACTCTGCGTTTTTGCACCTGTTTCAGCACATAAACAGAAATGACAATAACATTTTGGTTCTGTTGTCCTCCCAAAATAATGCGTTGTTTTGGGGATATTTCAGAAGCAATTTGGAAACATTGATTGAAAGTCAGATTTCTGCCTTCGACAGCTCCCGGGATCATCGCCTGCCGGAGGAATTTTGGAAAAATCACATCATTGCCACCTTTGCGGAGACCTTAAAATGGTGGATCGATAACGGAAGAAAAGAATCCCCTGAGACCATCACGGAATATTTCTATTTGGCAGTGTGAAAAAACGCCCTGTGACGGGAGTGCAAATGGGTAAAAAACGGTGGTAGAAATATCTTACCTCAACTTACCTTTTTCTCGCATATCTTACCTATAAAATGGTCTCAAACTCGCGCTCTTGCGGAACATTGTAATTTTGAATAATTTATGGTACAATATAATTCATTCGACAAGCTTGAATTGAACGGTCAATTTTCACTCTACCAATGGTTGATTCCTCCCCTTTCAACCATTGGTTCGTGTTATTTTTCTTAAAAGGTGCTACAATTAACGTGAAAGGAGGTAGCCTATGGACCAAATCAAAATAGGAAAGTTTATTGCCGAGTGCAGAAAAAAGAAAAATCTTACACAAGCACAGTTGGCAGAAAAATTGAATATAACCGACAGAGCTATATCAAAATGGGAGACAGGCAAAGCAATGCCCGATT
>JAEIGA010017247.1_pt1 | contig 10996 bp, 11 predicted proteins | sample 9270691 | NCBI WGS metagenome assembly JAEIGA01 (sample SAMN17057246, study PRJNA624740) | gut metagenome | biome: biome; isolation source: fecal sample | host: Bos grunniens | place: China: Xizang | collected 2019 | reverse complement strand
TGCGAGAAATTTAATTTTTACAACTATGAAAGTTTTAAAATTCGGCGGAACATCCGTAGGTTCTGCACAAAGAATGAAAGAAGTAGCTTCTTTAATTTGTGATGGTGATCAAAAAATAGTAGTACTTTCTGCAATGTCTGGCACAACCAATACATTAGTAGAAATTGCAGACTATCTATATAAGAAGAACCCTGTGAGTGCGAATGAAGTTATCAATAAGATGGAACAAAAGTACGCAGCTGTTGTAGAAGAACTTTATTCAAAAGACGAGACTAAAGCAGAGGCTAATACTATATTAAAAGGACACTTTGATTATCTTCGTAAGTTTACCCAAAATAATGTATTCCTATTATTTGACGAAAAAATCATTTTGGCACAAGGTGAACTTATGTCTACTGCTATGGTAAATCTATATCTACAAGAAATAGGAATTAAATCAGTCCTACTTCCTGCATTAGATTTTATGCGCATAGACAAAAACAACGAGCCAGACCTAGCTTATATTCGCACAAACATTAGCAAATCTTTATCAGTATTCCCTACTGATACTGAAATTTACATTACACAAGGTTATATATGCAGAAACGCATACAACGAGATAGACAACCTTCAACGTGGTGGTAGCGACTATACAGCATCATTAATTGGTGCGGCTGTTAAAGCTTCTGAAATCCAAATTTGGACAGATATTGACGGTATGCACAACAACGACCCTCGTTTTGTAGAAAACACAAAACCAGTAGCTAGCCTACATTTTGAGGAAGCAGCAGAACTTGCATATTTCGGTGCAAAAATCCTACACCCTACTTGCATTCTTCCTGCAAAACTTGAAAACATTCCAGTGCGTCTTCTAAACACAATGGATCCTCAAGCTCCTGGTACATTAATTTCTACCAAGTTAACACCTAAAAAAATAGAAGCTGTTGCTGCAAAAGACAACATTACAGCCATCAAAATCAAATCTGGTCGTATGTTGCTTGCTCATGGTTTCCTAAGCAAGGTATTTGAATGCTTCTCTACACACAAAACTTCTATAGATATGATTACCACTTCTGAAGTTGGTGTTTCTGTTACTATAGACAACGACAAACACTTAGATGAAATTGTAAACGAACTTAAAACATTCGGCACTGTAACAGTAGAAAAAGATATGGTTATCATCTGCGTGGTTGGTGATATGGACTCTGAAAACCTTGGCTATCAAGCAAAAATTGTGAACGCACTAAGAGAAATTCCTGTTCGTATGATTTCTTATGGTGGTAGCAACTACAATGTTTCATTCCTTGTAAAAGCAGAAGACAAAAAACGTGCTCTTGAATCATTAAGTAAAGAATTATTTTAATATTCACATAAATGAAAGGAACTTTTCCGATAGAAAAATGGGGTAATTTAACTACCCCATTCTATTTTTACGATACTACCCTACTAAAGAACACTTTAGAGGCAATAAAAAAAGAAACTGACAAATATAATTTTTGCCAACACTATGCTATTAAGGCAAATGCAAACCCACGCATTTTAAAACTTATTGCTAGCTATGGTTTTGGTGCAGACTGCGTGAGCGGTGGCGAAGTGAAAGCTGCTATTGAAGCAGGATTCCCTGCAGATAAAGTAGTTTTTGCTGGTGTAGGTAAAGCTGATTGGGAAATAAACCTTGCTCTTGATGCTGATATTTTCTGTTTCAATGTGGAATCTCTTGCAGAACTATATATTATTAATGAATTAGCTATCGCTAAAAACAAAACAGCAAGAGTAGAATTCAGAGTAAACCCAAATGTAGATGCGCATACCCACGCAAAAATCACAACAGGTCTTTCTGAAAACAAGTTTGGCATAAATATGAGCCAAATTTCTAGCGTTATCAAAGAGGCAAAAACACTTTCAAACATTGAAGTAGTTGGTCTTCACTTCCATATCGGTTCACAAATCACTGATATGAGTGCATTTAAAGACCTTTGCATTAAAGCAAACGAGCTACAAGACGAACTAGAAAAAGAAGACATCACCTTCCCTAATATGAACTTTGGCGGCGGTCTTGGTATCGACTACCACCACCCAAACCATATTAATATACCAGATTTTGAAAACTACTTTGCAGTATTCAACAAACTTGTTGAACGCAGAGAAGGTCAAAATATTCACTTTGAGCTTGGTAGAGCTGTAGTTGGTCAATGTGGAAATCTTATTAGTAGAGTACTTTATGTAAAAGAAGGCGAAGTGAAACGTTTTGCTATCCTTGATGCTGGTTTCACCGAACTTATTCGCCCTGCTATGTACGACGCTTACCACAGAATTGAGAACCTAACTAGCGACAAAGAAGAAAAAGAATACGACGTGGTTGGTCCTATTTGTGAATCATCAGACGTATTTGGCAAAAATGTAATGCTAAACGAAGTAAAACGTGGTGATATTTTTGCTCTACGTTCTGCTGGTGCATACGGCGAGGTTATGAGTTCTCAATACAACTTAAGAAATCTTCCAAACAGTTATTTCTCAGAAGACTTTGAATAAAATATGTTAAACACAGTTTTAAATATATTTTCTACTGCCGAACTTATTTGTTTGGCAGTAGTATTTTTTAGCCTATTAGTTCAACTTTACTATTACCTACGTTTCTACACAGCTATTTTTAGAAACAAACGCAGAATAAAGAAAGGTAAAATTAAACTTTTGGAAACACTTCCAGAGGTTTCTGTGATTATTTGTGCTAGAAACGAAGAAGAAAACCTTAAAAAGCACCTACCAAGTGTTTTAGAACAAGATTACCCTAATAAATATGAGGTAATTGTAATTAATGACCGTTCTTACGATGAATCTGAAACGGTTTTAGAATTATTAAAAAAAGAATATCCTCACCTAAAAACTAGTTTCGTTCCTCACGATGCTAAATATATCGATTCAAAGAAAATAGCAGTTATACTTGGTGTAAAAGCTGCTCAAAATGACATTCTTGTTTTTACTGACGCCGACTGCGAACCTACTTCTAAAAAATGGTTAGAAAATATGGTGAGAAATTTCTCAGAAAACACTCAAATAGTACTAGGCTATGGAGCTTACAACAAAAACAAAAGTTTTACCAATATGCTTCAAGTCTTTGACACCTTATTTATAGGTATTCAATACTTAAACTACGCTATTGCTGGTTATCCTTATATGGGTGTAGGCAGAAATATGGCATATAGAAAAAGTTTCTTTGAGTCTTCTAAAGGATTTTCAAAACATTTAGATATTCAATCTGGCGACGACGACCTTTTTGTAAACGACTTTGCAAAAGGTAAAAACACTGCTGTTTGCGTTAGTCCAGAAAGCATCACTACCTCTGAAGAAAAGAAAAAATTCTCAGCATTTTTAGCACAAAAAGAACGTCACCTATCCACTTCTGGCAGATATAAATTCTCTTCTAAACTACTTTTAGGGACAGAACTTGGAAGCAGATTTTTGTTTTACCTAGGTATTTTACTTACTATTGCTTTAGAGTTACCATATTGGTACTTTATTGCACCAGGAGCATTCATTTTAAGATACATTATTCAATACATTATTATTAACCTGAATGCTAAAGAACTTGGCGAAAGAAAATTCTACCTTGGCATAGGTCTAATGGATATTTTACTTCCATTAATAAATCTTTACCTATACATTGTAGCTTATTTCCGCCCAAAAGCACACTATAAGTGGAAGTAACACAATTTTTTAAGATTTTTTAGTGAGTGAGATACACTATTTTTATTTGCTTTTTGATTATAATATTTGTACCTTTGCACCCTAATGAATAAATTATTGTACATATTATGCCTATTTGTGTTCTCTAGTCAACTTTGTTTGGCTAAAATAGATAGTAAGGAATACAAACTTATTAGAAAAAGCACAGATAATAATGTTAAATATGAGTTTGCAATAAAATGTTTCAACGAAGGCGATTATAAAAAGACTATCACTCTATTAGAGGATATTTCTAACGCATATAAAGGCACTGAAAGATCTGAAAATATTTTATATCTTCTATCTACAAGTCACTTTAAAAAGAAAGAATATATTGCAGCTGGTCATCATTATCAAACATACGTGAACACCTACTTAAGAGGCAATCACTACACTGAATGTATGTTTATGCTGGCGTATTCTTATTATCATCAATCGCCAGAGGCAGAACTAGACCAAACTGCTACTGTAAAGGCTATAGAACGCTTCCAAATCTTCATTGAAGCATTCCCTTACAACGAGCAGACACCTAGAGCAAAAGAACTTCAAGCAGAAATGTATGAGAAGTTGGCTTTAAGAGACTTAAAAAATGCAAAATTATACTATAACTTAGGAAATTATAGAGGCAACAACTATAGAGCTGCAGTAGTGAGCGCTCAAAATGCCTTAAATGATTATCCAAACACTCAATACAAAGAAGAATATTCTATAATAATAGTACGTGCGAAGTATAAGGAAGCAATCAATAGTGTGCTTGAAAAGCTACAACAACGTAGTGAAGATGCACTAGACGAATGCTATTATTTCAACCAAGAATATCCTGATAGTGAGTATAAAAAAGAAATTGAAAAGATTTCTGCTCACCTAAAACGTGTATTAGCACAATTTGAAAACACAGAAGATTAACCAAATTTATATATAAATTAAGATGGATTACAAAAAATCAAACGCTCCAACAAACACTGTAACACGTGATGTAAACAGCTTATGCGAAAACACTGGTAATGTATATGAAACTGTTGCTATCATTGGTAAACGTGCAAATCAAATTGGTGTTGAAATTAAAGACGAGTTAAAACGTAAACTAGAAGAATTCTCTAGCAACAACGTAGACAACTTAGAAGAAGTATTTGAAAATCGCGAACAAATCGAAATTTCTAAGTATTATGAACGTCTTCCAAAACCAGTACTTCTTGCAACACAAGAATACATCGAAGACAAAACATATTTTCGCAATCCAAACAAAAAATAATTTACCCTTTGCAAGGTAAACATATACTTATAGGAGTAACGGGAGGTATAGCTGCTTATAAAACAGCTTACCTCATTCGTGACTTGGTAAAACGTGGTGCTGAAGTTAAGGTTATTATGACCGAAAAAGCCAAAGCTTTTATCACGCCACTTACTCTAGCTACACTTTCTAAAAACCCTATCCTTGTAGATTTCTTCGACCCTACAAATGGAGCGTGGAATAGTCATGTTTCATTAGGTTTGTGGGCAGATGCATACGTAATAGCACCTGCTACTGCAAATACTATAGCAAAAATGGCTCATGGGATAGCTGACAATCTACTTACCACTACATATCTATCTGCTCGCTGCCCAGTATTTGTGGCACCTGCCATGGATTTGGATATGTATGCCCACCCTACCACACAAGAAAATATTTCATACCTTAAAGGTAAAGGTGTGAATATTATCGATGCAGCTTCAGGTTTCCTTGCTAGCGGATTAGAAGGTAAGGGTAGAATGGCAGAACCTGAAGATATTGCGGAACAAGTGTCAAATTATTTCACTTCTACACAAGATCTTAAAGGTAAAAAAGTGCTTATCACTGCTGGTCCTACATACGAAAAAATAGACCCTGTACGCTTTATAGGCAATTATTCTAGTGGAAAAATGGGTTATGCTCTAGCAGAAGAATGCGCTGCACGTGGTGCAGAAGTAATACTTGTGAGCGGACCTGTGCAAATAAAAGCAAAACACCCTAATATTAAAACTATTAGTGTAACGTCTGCAGGGGAAATGTTTGAAGCCGCTAGCGGAGAATTTGATTCTGCCAATATAACAATTCTTTGTGCTGCTGTAGCAGACTTTAGACCAGAAACTCAAGCTGATGAAAAAATCAAACGCGAAAAAGACGATTTAGTAATCAGACTTAAACCTACTCAAGACATTGCTGCAAATCTTGGTGCAAGAAAACGCAACGACCAAATAATGGTTGGTTTTGCATTAGAAACCAACAACGAAGCAGAAAATGCTCAAGGTAAATTAAAAAGAAAAAATCTAGATTTTATTGTGCTAAATTCACTAAAGGATGCAAATGCATGTTTTGGTTACGACACAAATAAAATCACCATCATAGAAAAAAACGGCGACATTAAAGCCTTTGAACTAAAATCTAAAACAGAAGTAGCAAAAGATATTATAAACAACATATGCAAAGCATAAAAAAAATATTATCTACCCTACTCTTATTCATCTCCTTCATTGCATTGGGGTTTGCTAACGAACTGAATTGCAAGGTAACTGTCAATTCAGACCAAATTGCTGGTACTAGCAAGTCTATATTCACCACACTTGAAAAGTCCATTACAGAATTTATGAACGAAAGACAATGGACAGACCACGAATATGCTGTGGAAGAACGTATAGAGTGCAGTGTAATGATACTAGTGAACAACTATAACAATGGTTCATTTAGTTGCAATATACAAGTAAATGCAAACAGACCTGTATATGGAACAAACTATAAGAGTCCTAACTATAGTTTCAACGACACAAACTTTGCATTTAACTACAACGAAAACGACCCTCTTAACTTTGATGAAAACTCGTTTTCAGACAACCTTACTGCTGTATTAGCATTTTATGCTTATATGATAATTGCTACCGACTTGGATACATTCTCTAGTTTGGGAGGCACTCCGATATACAAAAAGGCAGAAAGCATCGTAAATCAAGCACAAAGTACCAACGAACAGGGTTGGAGAGCCTTTGAAGATAGCAACAATAGATATGCAGTAATAAGCAATATTCTAGACGATGCTCTAACTGATTATAGAAAATTCCTCTATACATTCCATAGACTAGGACTTGATGAAATGTCTATTTCTGCTGCTAAAAGTAGAGCAACAATTACCGAAGGACTTAAAACTTTAAAAACAGTATATAAAAATCATCCTTCTTCTAGTGTTATATTGACACCATTTTTAGAAGCTAAACTTGATGAAATTATAAATATCTACTCTAAGGGTAGCAACGAAGAGTGCAATATAGCATACGATGTTTTAAGCTATATTATACCTACTTCACAACACCGCTTTAATTCTTTAAAGAAATAATATATGCTTAATTCTTTACACATAGAAAACTATGTACTTATTAAAAAACTAGACCTAAACTTCGAGTCTGGTTTCTCTGTTATTACCGGTCAAACTGGTGCAGGTAAATCTATTCTTTTGGGTGCATTAAACTTGGTTCTAGGCGCTCGTGCCGACCTTAAAAGTATAAAAGAAGGTGCTGAAAAGTGCATCATTGAAGCTGTTTTTGACATAACAAACTACAATATCAAAGACTTTTTTGAGGAAAACGACTTAGATTACAGTACTGAATGCATTCTTAGGAGAGAAGTGTCTGCTTCTGGCAAATCTAGACTTTTCATAAACGACACACCTGTAAATGCTTCTATTTTAAGAAGTCTTGCAGATCAACTAATAGACATACACTCACAACACGAAAATCTTCTTTTAAGAGATAATAATTTCCAATTGGGAGTATTGGATATTACTGCTAAAAACCAAGAATTACTAGACAATTATAAGAACCTATATAAATCTCATCTTCAAATTTCTAAAACAATAGAAACTCTTGAAGAAGAACTTTCAAAGGGTAAAGAAGAACTAGATTATCTTCAGTTTCAATTTAATCAACTTGAAGAAAGCAAGTTGGTAGAATCAGAAGATACTGATATTGAGACAGAGTTAACTATTCTGGAGCACGCCAACGAGATTAAACATGCACTTTTAGAGGCTGAAAACACACTTTCAACAGACAATGGTGTGCTAGCAATGCTTAAATCTATAGAAAACACACTTTCCTCTGTTTCTAAATATTCTACATATTGTGAGGAACTTGCAAGCAGAGTTTCATCTTGCACAATAGAACTGAAAGACATTGCATCTGAACTATACAACGAAAGTGAGAAAGTAGATTCAGACCCTGAAAGACTTGAATATTTAACAGAAAGAAGAGACTTGATTTATTCTCTTTGTCAAAAACACAGAGTGAAAACTGTGACAGAATTAATTGAAATAAGAGATGAATTGGAGCAAAAAATCTCTCTTATAGATAATTCTGACGAAGAAATAGAAAAACTTAAACAAGAACGCGACAATATATATCAAAACCTTCTTGCTGAAGCTGATAAAATTTCTCAAAAAAGAAAGACACAGGCTTTAGAGATAGAAAAATCGCTAGTTGAACAACTTTCAGCTCTAGGCATGCCAAATTGTGAAGTAAGATTTGAAATCACTCCACATAATGTACCAACGAGCACAGGTATAGACAAGGTTGAATTATTATTCTCGTCTAACAAAAACAAATCACCTCAGCCTATAGACAAAACAGCATCTGGCGGTGAAATATCTAGGGTAATGCTATGCCTAAAATACTTGCTTGCAAATAGCACTAGCCTACCTACCCTTATCTTCGACGAAATAGACACAGGTATTTCTGGTGAAGCAGCAGACCTTACTGCAAAAATGCTTAAGAAAATGAGCGCCAATGTGCAAATCATTTCTATTAGCCACCTACCACAAATTGCAGCCAAAGCAAGTACACATTATTTTGTAGAAAAATCTGGTGAGAGTGAAACTACAGTAACTAGGTTAAATACAGAAGAAAGAGTTACTGCAATAGCACGCATGCTTAGCGGTAGTACACTAAGCGATGCAGCTATAAAGAATGCTCAGGCTTTATTAAGCGAAGAAAGTTGAGAAAACTTCTTTCTTCTAAGCAAATAATGAGCTAATAATATACTTCCGTTATACACCACAGTTGGCATTGTATAGCGGATTGTTTTTATAAGATTTTCTTTTCTTTGTACTTTTACTTTTCCTTTGTATCTATAAAAATCTATTCTTGCCTTCACTACTGCCCATGCAAGACTAGGTTTAAACGATATTAAAAATACAAATGCAGCTAGATAGTCTAGGAACAATCTGATTATCGCAAGAGGAATAAGCCTTGAAGTATTTAGATTTTTGTATATCATCAATAAATTATTCCTAAAGTTATAATATGTTTTTTTAGGATTAGACTGATCCAATGTTCCACCGCCTAAATGATATACTACTGATGATGGAATATAAAATACTTTTCTGCCTCTTGAATTTACTCTCCAACAGAAGTCTATCTCTTCTTGATGTGTAAAGAAGTTTTCATCCAAACCGCCATAATCTACAAAGTCGACACGACGCACCATCATACAAGCACCTGATGCCCAAAAAATTTGTCTTTCGTCGTTGTATTGACCTTTATCTTCTTCTATTGAGGAAAACAATCTTCCTCTACAGAAAGGATATCCAAATTTGTCAATAAAACCACCAGCGCCCCCAGCATATTCAAATTTTGTTTTATCTTTATATTGAAGCACTTTGGGTTGCACTGCTATTACATTTTGGTGTTCCTCCATAAAGTTCAACATTGGCTGAATCCAATTTGGAGTTACCTCAACATCCGAATTTAGAAGAATAACGTATGGTGTCTCTACCCTACCTATACTAATATTATAACCCTCGGCGAAACCATAATTACTATGTAATTCTATAACCTTAATTGCTGAATAAGTTTCACGTAACCATTGTACAGAATTATCTGTAGAGGCATTGTCTGCAACTATTATATCAGCAAGGTGGATAGGAGTATTTTTAATTACAGATGGTAAATATGTTTCTAAATGTTTCTGACCGTTATAATTTAATATAATTACACTAACCTTTTTCATCAATGACATTTTTTAGAATCTTCTGGTTTAAATTTCCAGCGATTATGAGACCAAAGATAACATTCTGGTTGTTTTCTTATGGTCTGTTCTAACAATCTTGTATATTGTTCTGTAACGTAGTTTTGTGGAGTTGAATTTATATCGTCAGTAATTAATTTAACATTAGCCTTATAAACACCTCTAGACACTCTAGATACGTCTAAATAACAAATAGCATAGTCTAGTTTTCTTGCAATTCTTTCTATACTATCTATCATTGCTGTATTTTGATTAAGAAATGTTGTCCAATAATTAAGGGCGTCAGGCTGAGGAGATTGGTCTGCAAGGAAACCAAGTTCTGCCCTTTTCCCTTCTTTTTTAAGTTGTGCCAAAGTTCTTAGAAGTTTCACATCTTGTATTGGTTGTCCACCAAATTTAGCTCTTAAATCGTACATCAATTTATCAAAAGCTTCATTTGTTAGTTTTTTATAGCCAATGTATAAATCATCTGTTTTAGTAGCCTGAGAGAAATATGCTACATATTCCCAACAACCAATATGTGCTAAATAATAAACTATAGAACGATTTTCTGCACGAAGTTTTTCTATCACTTCCATATTTTCCACATAGAAGTGAGAAGACATTTCTTCATTGGTAAGAGTTACTTGTTTAACAATCTCTACTATAAGATCGCAAAACTGACGATAAAATGCTTTCTCTAGTTTCTTAAGTTCCTCTGCACTTTTTTCTGGGAAAGAATTTTGTAAATTCTTTCTTACTACTTCTTTTCTATACCCAACTACATAATATGCAAGGAAATAAATGAAAGAAGATAGTGCATACAAGGTCTTAAAAGACCTACGAGATAAAAACTTAAGAAACCACATAATAACCAATGTTTATTAATACACCCCTAAAGACTCTGAATATTCATACTCAGCATCAAGAATTAACTGAACGTTTTCTTCGTTCAATTTTTCTGCATCCATTTCGTCTTTTTTCACTGCTTTAAGTATGTAGTGAAGAAGTTCTTCTTCTACTATTTCTACTTCCTCGTCGGTATCATCATTTAAAAGACCTTTAGACTCATAGAAATCGTAAATCACGTCTAATACATATTGAATATCGTCATCAGAGATATTTAATTCTTTTGGTAATTTCTTTTGAATGAATATGATAGCTGCTTCGTCATCATATTCTAAGCATTTAATGTCTGTCATATATTAATTATTAAATTTTATCTGTATGAATTTATGTGTAGGGACACAGCGTGCTGTGTCCTTAATTATGCAAATTTATATAAAAATT
>JAEIGA010017246.1_pt1 | contig 10996 bp, 20 predicted proteins | sample 9270691 | NCBI WGS metagenome assembly JAEIGA01 (sample SAMN17057246, study PRJNA624740) | gut metagenome | biome: biome; isolation source: fecal sample | host: Bos grunniens | place: China: Xizang | collected 2019 | reverse complement strand
TGCGGACAGCCTGTATAAATGTTTATGGCATAATCGCCATACTCTTTTGCTTTGCCTTTCGGCTCATATATAGGCTTCACTTCTCCCCACCTCTTTCTTTTGGTGTGCCGTAACTGCAAAAATCGTCATCATTGTGCCACAGATTATCTTGCAGACACGTATGGCCGCATGGATTTCGGTAAATGCAATCCTTGCACCGTACCACTTCCACAACATCGGCTGTGGGCTGTTTTTTGACTAAATTCAAGAAATACCTCTCAGCACATTCAACTGCAACTGTTCCGTCAATATCGACATTCGGCATTAAATATCTTTGTACTTCTACCGTCAACTTATCCGCATCTATATACCTTGCCATCGCCCCTCACCGCCCTTCAATTTCGCTTCGGCTTCTCCTCTTGTTAAATAAATATCCCAACTATGCTTTTCATTTCTTGTTCCATCTTGCAAAAGGCAAAGAACGCCAAGACTATTAAAACGGATAATATAAGAAAACGCAGGCAACGGCTCATAACTGATAGAAACAACTCTCACTTCAAGTATTTTGCCTTCCCACACCTTATAGCAAATTTGACCAATTTTACAGGGTGGCATAATAGCACCATAGTCAATAAGTTCATCAGCAATATCGTCTGCCCATTCTGACAAGCCATCTAACATTATCGGTTGTTTAGATATATCCTTAATTACTCCTATCAATCTATCACGCATTTTCTCCTCCTATACCAAGCACATCTCTATGCTATATCCGTGTATCGTTCGTCCGTGCCTCGCAATTCTCCTTACTTCGCTTTCGTAAGTTCCTGCGAATGCCTCTGTTTCTTCCTTGCCAATACACACTTTTTCCTCTGATCCTTTGCGGAATGTGTACTTGTACTTCGGCTTATACCGTGTATTTTCTACATACTGCGGACAAGATAGCACCGCATATGAATCATCAAACCTCTTATCCACCGCTATCTTCGTTGGTATGGCTTCCCATCCCTCGACAGGTACAAACTTGGCACTCCAAGAGCATTTGCCTGAAGAACGCTTGCAAGTACCGCATATTGTGTCAGGTATATCTTTTCTCATTTTTACTCCTTCTTTCGATATTTAGGCTTATTATTAATCTTCATAATTTTTACTGAGCATCCTGTATATCTCGCACTTGTCGTAATACTTGCAGCAGTATATTTTTATTTGAACTTCAAAGTCCTGCTTCTTATGGTAGATAAGGGCGATATTGCTATCATCCTTAAGGAGACCTTCGCAGGTGATACGCCGCTTACCATCGTCATATTTATAGAACGGACATTGAACATAAGTTTGCAGATAAGATCCACTCGGCATCACCCTTGCCTCCTTTTAACCGTTCCCGGCTTCCCATTCTCTGTATAGAGTCATCCAGTCATCAAGCCTCATGGTTACAAGTATTTCGCAATGGTTTTTCTTGTGGAATACTGCAGGGAGATTTCCCTCTCCTCCTGCCTCTGCATCTCTTATTGCTTGAGCCATCCAGTCATAGAGGCTCATTTTTTCCTGATGCTTAGCCTCTATATGTATGCCCGGGAGCCCCAGCACGTCTGATGCATCTCCGGTGTTACCGCAATACTGAGCTGTTCTGCGAGAGTCGGTATATCCGTAGTCACGGAAAATAGAAGCAAGAAGTCTCTCAAACCTTGCACCCTTTTGTTTGCTGTTTATTTTGGGCATTAGCTTACCTCCTCGCATATAAGCTCTGCAGCATAAGGTAGGCTTTCTATCCATTTGCAGAAGCCCTCTCTCCATTCGTCCAGCTTATGCAGCTTTCGTGAGTGATACATATTTCTCAGGACTGCATAATTGAGCTGTACTGTGCGTTTCTGATTGTATGAAGAGGGAAGGATCTGTATCATCTGCCACCAATCTTCTTTTTCCATGCTCTCTTTGAACGTATCACGACTGTCGTTCAAAAAACAGATTATATGGCCAAGAAGGGCATTGCCCCATTCATTCAGGTGTTCATGGCTGAAATCGTCAGGAGTAAATTCCTTCGCATGAATCTTATGCATAGTGCTGCAGCTGTTCGCTACGGTACCCACCTTATATGTGTCGTACTCTTTCCACCAATACAAGGGAGCTGTGATATCGCATGTTACCGTTATCATTCGCATGAACTTTGAATGATCTGAGCCAGCATCGATAAGACTTCTCATGAGAGTGAAATCCTTGTCCCCCAAGAAGAACTCAAACTTTGCCGTGTTCAGCGTTTCCGGGTTTTCGATATGTGTCGAATAGCTATCAGACTTATCCCAGCTATTCATGGGATTTCTCATGCCTCTTATGGCTGCTTCCCATCCGTATACTTCTGTGTTCTCGATCTTAATCATTTTGTTTGTCCCCCTATTTCTATTATTTCTACCGGGAGTATCTGTCTGCCAAAGCTTCCGGCTTCTTCGTGTGTTTCAAAGTAGATATCAATGCGATTCCCCTTAATAGCTCCGCCTCTGTCATGGACCGTATAAACGTTTTCGTTTATGCTTACCTTTGTTCCGAAGGGTAATATGCTTGTATCAGCGGCTATTGTCACTCCCTGCACAGCTCTTTCACCTGATGCTGTATACACTATAGGATCTCCGCTATCATCCGTAGGACGATTATTCGCCCATTTGCCGCAGCATTTTTCACAAGGGCAGTATGCAGTAACGACAAACTCTATGTACTCCTCAGCTTCGGTTTCCGTCTCAGGCTCAGCTTCGGTCTCGGTTTCAATACTGAGAGTATGTACAGTAATAGCCTCTGAGTCTGTTTCCGGCTCTTCTAAAGCTATTTCCGTTACAGCCTGACGGTTTTCCGACAGAGGCGTTATTATTGCCTCTGTCGTTATTATTTCTGTTGCAGACTCTGTTTCTGCCGTCTCTCCCCATCTCTTGTAGGTACCAAAGTTGGTAAGGATAAGACAGAAGGCTGCTACTATTAAGCCTATTGCCACGTATGCTAATACTGTACGTGATACCTTTTCATCGTCATAATATCCCATATCTATCTCCTACTTTTTAACCTTACGGTCCTTAGCTGCCATATCAAGAATGGCTTGATAATGAGTCTTTTTCTTATAGTGCTTACCGCTGAGCTCACATTCAGCTACAGCAGCTACATACCGATCAAACTCATCTATTGAAAGCTTGTCCAGCAAGTCAGCCATTTGCTCGTCAGAGAGCAGCACTACATTCTTTCCGATGCCGCCTAAATACCTTCTACGTGCTTCGGGATCGTCAGAAAGATTTTCAACATCCCCCTCGGCTGCGCTATGAATGAATGAATGATATTCTTTATCTTTATCTTTATCTCTTTCTTTATCTTCTTCTATATACGGACTGTCCACGGACTGTCCACGGACGTTTTTGGAATTTCCGTTGCTATCAGGGAGTAAGCCCTTTGCTTCCGCCCTTTTAATCCGCTTTCGCTCACGGTCTTTTGCTCTCAGTTCCGCAAGCTTATCAGTGTTTTGGTACTTCTCCCATGAAGAAAGATGCAGAATGTTATCAATAATCTCTATCATTCCAAACTGTTCAAAGATTGACAGCGCCAGTCTTACCGTTGTGATAGGTCTGCGCAGCTCATTTGCAAGCATTTCCTCCGTGTAAGGAATCTCCGGAGTGAGATATATTGCTCCGCCGTCATTGATATTCCCTGCGAGAAGGAGAAGCTTCAGCCATATAACGAGTATTGAATCCCCCTCCGGCATTACCTCTATCTGCTTTATCTTTCGGCTGGAATCAAACATGTTAGTTGAGACCTTTATCCACTTGACCTCTGACATTTATGTATCACCTATCCTCACTTTCGTTACTGCTATAGGGAACTCCTCAATTTCTGATGCCCACAGGCAAGTGCCTTTGCCGTTTAACTGCTCCCACAGATATGGGAAACCACCTATGCCGTCAAATAGGCTTGCCATTGTCGCATCTCTCTCGTAGCAGGCACATATCCTCTTTAGCACCCACTTCCACGGAGGAAGCGCAATACTGTTACCGAGAGCCTTATATCGAGCGGCATCCGAGGTTTGTTTCTTTTTGCCCTTAGAGTCTGTCCACTCCCCTATATCAGTCCATCCATCGGGATAACCTTGGAGTCTCTCACACTCAAGAGGAGTGAGTCTGCGTACTATGTAACGAGTCTTTGGCTTCTCGCAGAACGCTACGAGCTCACCGCCTTGATTCTCAGAGTAGACTACGCCGTGAACATCAGTCGTGTTTAGCGTGTATGAATTGCCTTCGTTCCACCCCATACCCTGCGAGTTTTGGGAGGTGGCTCCTGCTCCTTGCAGACAGATAACGGGCTTCTCCTCGTAACACACCGTTCCCGGTCCTTTTGCTACTAACGGAGAATTAATGCTCTTGTCGGATATCTCAAAGTCAAACTGTGCATTCTTGCCTTGGTTGTAGGATGCACGGTCGAGAGCTAACACCATTGGCACGTTACCTCCGCCAGTTCCCATTCGACCTGTGAGGGCTTGTACAATTCCGTCCTCATTGATACCAACACGGCTATCGTTGGGATGGTTTTCCACGGAATAACATACCGCAGGTTCTCCCCCGTGAGTACAAGTGAGTGTGGGAGCTTTTTCTTTCATTACATTGCAACCGGATTTACCGCCACCTTGGTCTACGGAATAAACAGGCTGGAATAACACTTGATCCTGTAGTGTGGAAAGGGTAGCAGACTTTTCTTTCTGCACTAATGCTCCCTTGCCGCCGCCCTCACAGCCTGAGCGGATTTTGAGGGTGTATGCTATAGCATCCAGTCCTCGTCCTCGGTCTCCTCCAACGGGGATACAGAAGGCTTGCTGGTTTTGCCCACTGGTCTCTGCTCCTGCACAGAGACTTGGGGCGCTTCCGTCAATGCCGTAGCATCTTCTGGTTTGATAGTCCCAAGGAGTGAGGCAGTTGATACCGTCTCTGCTTCTATCATCTGTTCCAATGCTTCCTGAAGCATCGGAGGAAGTTGCTTTCCCCTTCTGTTTGCCCTCGTCAGTATCCCCTGACACGCTTTTGCGGACAAACAATATTTCGGGTGCGGATTGTCCTCCAAAATCTGCGACAAGTGCGATTCTCTTACGCCGTTGAGGTGTTCCGAGGAAGAGGATATTTCCGTCATCCAAATAATGGGTGAGTCCCCAAAACTGTGTGTCGAGTACTCTCCAAGCGATGCTCCATCCGTCTCCCATGATGCATCCGCTTGTTCTCCATTTGCCGTCCTCAGGTCGAGGAATAACGGCATCTTTATCTTTGACTTTTGCGAGTTCTTCGAGCACGATTTGGAAGTCCTCTGCTTTGTTTGAGCTGAATGCTCCGGGGACATTTTCCCACACCATATATCTTGGTCGAATATTGACACCTGATCTCCCGTCCTGCTCATCCTTTGCTCTCATCTCCTTTACTATTCGTATTTGTTCCATATACAGCCCCGACCTCTCACCGTTGAGACCTTCTCTTTTTCCTGCCATCGAAAGGTCTTGACAGGGACTGCCTCCTATTACGCAGTCAACTATAGGGGCTGTATATCCACTTATTTTTGTTATATCTCCTAAGTGTCTCATATCGCTTTACCTCAGAAAGGCAAATCTTCATCGTTAGGTATCTCTTCAAAGCCAGCTGATACAGGTGCATATTCAGGAGCAGGTGTAGAAGCTGTGTTTCCTTCGCTCTTGGAGTCAACGAATTTTGCCTCGTCCGCAAGGACCTCTGTTACATAACGCTTGTCCCCACTGTCTGTAGGGTAATTACGTGTTTGTATGCTTCCTTTAATGCATATTGAGGAGCCCTTGTGAAAATACTTGCATATGAATTCCGCAGTCTGTCTCCATGCCACTACGGTTATGAAGTCAGTTTCCTGCTCCTTATCCTTCTGATGCCTACGATTTACCGCTATGTTAAATGATGTTACCGGAATACCGTTCTGTGTCTGTCTTAGCTCAGGATCGGCTGTCATTCTGCCGACCAAGATAACCTCGTTAAGATTTAATGTTGCCATTGTTTTCCTCCTCTTTTGCAAGTGTGTAAACTGAATAATGTGTCTTTTCTCCGTATCTGTTTCTGCCCGACACTGTTTCACTCTTAATGCCGTAGCCCATTCTGCGAAGGTCATTTATCCTTGAAGCGAGACGGAGTATGCCGTACTCCGTAATCGCCTCAAGAGTTGTGATGCTGCCGTAGTCTTTAAGGTGCCTCAGTATTCTTTCACATTGAGTCTGATTCATCACTCTTTACCTCGCCTGTGTCTGTATCGATGAAATCGCCTTCGATGATGTCAGGGCTCTCAAGGTTATATTCTTCTTGCATTTGGTTAGCCAAAGTTATACCCTCGCCATGGCTCTGATAGTCGATGCTCATAACGCCCCACTTGCCTATGAGTCTGCGATATACGGTTTTACGAGCCATAGCATCCCAATCGTCTCTCCATCCCTTGCCCATATAATCGCCTTTGCGGTTTTTCTTTTCATGTTGCTCTATCTGCTTGATAGTCATATAGATAGTCTTTTCGGCACCATTTACAAGCTTATAATAGCCAACATATCCAATCACCGGCAGAGCCTCACGCTTGTCCTCATCTTCCTCAAAAACGATGTCTACTTCCTCTGTAAGACGGTTATAGGACTTGAGTTCTCCTTGACGTATATCAACTACGTTGATAGTCTTATATGCTCCTGTACGGAGCGCAAGCTGATGCATACCTTTCCATCCGAGAATAAAGGTTGCGGTCATCGTGCCTTTGTTTTTAAAGGGAACTATGTATGCGTAGCCGAGATTCTGATCTACGGGAAGGTCAAATGTTGCTGCCTTAAGTGCAGATTGAATTACACTCATAGGAGCTTCATAAAATGCCTTCTGCATATTAACGTCTGCGTTAACGAGCGAAACAACGGAAGAGAGGAACTGGGGAGCACGTTTTCCGAGAAGATCATCAAAACGCTTTCTCATGCCTTCTCCGTCTAAAAAAGTATTCATAAGAGCATTTACGCTCGGCTGTTTTGCAGGTGCTTCTGTTGTTGCTTTTTGGATAATATTGTTTGCCATTTTTTTATTCTCCTTTGTAATAATTATTTGTTTTTCTGTGTTACCTTGAAGGTACGATATGACGAAGTTTTGTAATATTCTGATAAATCAATGTCCTTGTGATCCGCAGCAAATTTCTTAGAGTCGAAAGTGCTTCTTGATGTGGAAGCCCACGTAACTTTATAGCCGTCAGATTCGCCTTTTCCTGCTTCTCCGAGGAAAGCCTTAACCTTATTGCTCATTTCTTCCTTAAGCTTCTCCAGCTCCTTTATTTGCTCCGAGAGAGCCATATACTGTTGAAGGTCAGTCTCATAAGCGAAAAGGTTTACTGATTCATCGTTTGATTCCGGGTAAAGAACTGATATAGTATTTGTTGTAGAGTTGGCGCCGTCTGCCACGGGAGGAGTCTTTGCTTCAACGAGATCCCAAAACTCTTTTTCCGATTTAGCGAGAGCTGCGATTTCTTCCTCGTCTCTCTCTATCTCAAAGACCATAAACTCTTTATTGAGAACGAGAACAGCAAGGTACCATTTCTGACAGCCTGTAACCATCATGTAATGTACGCACTGTACATAGTAGGTATCGGGGAAAGCTCCGTTCTTGAAGTTCTTTAAATTCAGCGTTGATGTGGTTTTACATTCAAGCCCTGCATCCTCTCCCACTATCATGCGGTCAACGTTTGCATGTGCGAAGGGATATTCAGGATTGATAAGTATGTAGTTTTCTCTGCGGACCTTCTTCCCGGTAGCCTCAGAAAATCTATCAGCTACATAGAATTCAAGATCTCTGCCTTGTCTCATTGCCTCGTTATCTTCTTTGGGAGGAAGCTTACCGAGCTTGTCCGCCCATACGGTATAAGGGCTTGACCACGGATTTAAACCTATAATAGAAGGTGCATCTGATCCTCCGATGGAATTTCTTCTGTGTTCCAGCCATTCATCATGTGTCATTTCAAGTGTGGGTATTTTCCTTAAATTCTTTTCCATTTTCTTATCCTCTCATTGTTATCCTTTTAATTTTTTGTACTCCTCCGGATGCGCCGTGTAATAAGTGCTTACCGCTTCCGAAAACCGCTTAGCCATTTTTTCAACTTGCTCATCCGTAAGCTTATCCACTTGTTTGCCTCCGATATGGAGAGTTACCGTTAATGGCTTTTGCTTCATGTGATACTCCTTTTAAGCATTTGGTGTATAATATGCTCTCTCTGTCTGTGTGGTTACTGGCTTTTTCTGTTTAGTTTTTCTGAACTTACAGAGCAAAAAAATAATCGCCTATTTCATACTTGGAAATGTCCAGTAGTCTACAGATATCTGTTATTTCTGATGTGGTGAAACTGTTTTTGTTCTTCAGTTTGGCACTTAAGGTGCATTTGTTAACACCGATAGCTGTAGCGAGTGACTCTTGAGTAAAGCCACACTCTCTAATTTTTCCGAGCAGTTTTGAATGATTAAATTGCATATTGTCCTCCTTACTTTATAAGTTGTTTATATTTTCTGAACTAAGTTTGTAAAAAAATATGTCCCCCCAAGCTTTGCTTGTTCGACAAAGTTAGTTCAGTTCTTCTGAACTAATCCTACCACGCTTGTCGAATTTTGTCAAGAGCTTTTTTTATTTTTTCTAAACTTTTTTTGCTTTTGTTCGTGTTTTGTGTTGATTTTTCTGAACTTCGGTGCTAATATATATATAAGGAGGTGAGAAATTTTGTATGAAGAGAGAAAAAGTAACTGTTCTGAGCGAATAGCTACAGCGCTATCAATAAGAAATATGAAGCAGTCTGAACTTTGTGAAAGAACAAAAATTCCTAAAAGTGCTATCAGTCAATATATAAGTGGAGTTTTTGAGCCGAAACAAGATAGGATATATCTAATAGCAAGAGCACTAAATGTAAGTGAAGCTTGGTTAATGGGATATGACGTCCCTATGGAAAGAAAATCACAACAAAAGCCCCCCGAAGAGCCAAAGCTTTCCGAGGGAGAGAAAGTGTTACTTGATTTATTTAATAGAGTACCGGAAGATAAGCAGGAGCTTGTTCTTCAGATGATTCGTGTCGCTTTAGGTAACCAAGAATAATGACAGCAGCAGTCATCAATGCTTGTTCAGGGTTATCGTTTTCACGGATGAGATTGAGTAGTTCTGTTTCATTTTTTGTCATGTTCTTATTACCCCTTTCAATATTAGATATCGAACATATGAATTGTCAACATATTTCGACTCTTGAGAAAGTTTGTTTATGAGAAAGATTTTAACACCATTGAAAACGAAGTGCAATACGCAACTTTGAGCAATGAGATATCAATTTTGCACAGTAACAAATCAAATTTGCACATCAAGAACTCAAATTTGATTTTTAGAAATTTTGAATTTGAGTAAGTTTGACCATAAATGATTAATTATTAAAAAAAGAGGTATTTATGCCGTATATAGAAAGACTTAAGGCAATTAGAGATGAGAGAGGATTTAAAAACACTGTGGTTTCCAAACTTGCGGATATTCCACTCGCCACCGTTACCCGAATATTCAACGGAAGCACACCGAATCCCACGTTTGAAACGTTTGTAAAGCTATCTATCGCACTTGGCGTTTCTCTTGATGAAATTGCTGGGCTGAGACAGCCGGAGGCTCCTCCCTTAGATGCTCATATTGAAAATACACTTGTCTCGTATGCAGAGCTGCTTAAAGAACGAGACGAGCGCTTAAGAGAAAAGGACGAGCTTATTGCTTCGCTTAAAGAGGCGTATAAGAATGAAATGAATCTGAGAAAGAGAATCCTTTGCTCCATGGGTATATTCATGGCGTTACTGGTTGTGGCATTAATATTTGTTGTGACCTTTGATATGTCACTTGGGGACATTGGATTTATAAGGTATTGAGAAGGAAAGGATCATTATGAAAACTTTCACATTTCCTGCTTGGTGCAGATTTGGAAAAGGTGATTCGGGAGAGACATGGATTGACGTTGATCTCACCGATGAAGAGTCGGAAAGATTAATAGAGTTTGGCACAAAAGAAGATGTATTTTATAACGGCTTCTATAACTGTATCGAATTAAGGGACCTATATCACAAAATATATGGCATAGCCATTGATCAGATTACCGAGGAACTGAGAGACTATGGGGACTTAGACGAGGCAAAGGACATCAATTGGAAGGCTGACGATACATATGCTTGTGGAGTAGAGTTTCCTTCAGAGTTTGAAGATATGTTGGCTGAGGATTGCGAGGAGAGAATTTAATAAATGAAGAAAAGAATATTTCTTATCGTGTTATGTGTAGCTTTGATGTTGTGCTTATCTTCTTGTCAAAAAGCAACCACCGTGAGCGACGCAGAAGACTCATATCTTGAGGGGTTGGAGAGGGGAGAAAGAAACATTTTCTTTACCCTAGTCAATGCTTCGTCTTGTCAGAAGGTTATTCTTTGGTATGACGAGGTTTGGGAAACAGAAGATTTCTCTCTGAGATTTACAGACTTTAAGTCTTCGGATGTATCTTTGTCAGACTACGATTCTTCTGATGACCTATTCCTTAAGTGCGAATTGACGTTAAATGATTTTACCATAGATGAAGGGGATGAAAAAAACAATATATATCTTGGAATGTATTCTCTTTCAGAGAATGATGAATGGAATAAGATCGTATCTAACTATGGTGAATACTATTCATATGCCGTTCTGGAAGATGGCTATACATTCGGTAGTTATACTTCAAAAGCCACCTTTGGATTATATGACAATCAAAAATTTGTTTTCGCCATAATAGTTGTGAACGGAAATTTATACAATGTAATGTATATATTAAATGAAAAATGATTGCAAGGAGGGAGTAACTTGAAAGATGACCTATTAAGAATCGGCGCTGCATACATAAGAGTATCTGACGAAAGACAAGACGAATATAGCCCTGACAGCCAGCTAAAGAAGATACGGGAATATGCAGCTAAGGAAGGATATATGATTCCTGACGATTATGTATTCTACGA
>JAEIGA010017245.1_pt1 | contig 10997 bp, 24 predicted proteins | sample 9270691 | NCBI WGS metagenome assembly JAEIGA01 (sample SAMN17057246, study PRJNA624740) | gut metagenome | biome: biome; isolation source: fecal sample | host: Bos grunniens | place: China: Xizang | collected 2019 | reverse complement strand
GGGTATGTGGAAGTAGCAGTCACGGTGTATGGTGGTCTGAAGACGGAAAGAGCTGGACACAAGGAACAGGTGCAAATACCTCATATTCTATGAATCACCCAATTTATGCAAACGGTCTTTGGGTATGTTGCAGTACACAACATGGTATATGGTGGTCTGAAGACGGAAAGAGCTGGACACAAGGAACAGGTGCAAACACAACTTATACTGTACAGTACTTAGTATATGCAAATGGTCTTTGGGTTTGTGAAGGTGCTGGTCACGGTATGTGGTGGTCTGAAGATGGAAAGAGCTGGACACAAGGAACAGGTGCAAACACAACTTATGCTATTAACACTGTAGCTTACGCAAATGGTCTCTGGTTATGTGTAAGTTACAATCACGGTGTGTGGTACTCCTCAATAGACGAGCTCATAGCAGATGGCACAATCAATCTTGGAGCAAATGTACCGATAGTTAATTCATAGGAGCACAGCTATGGCAGAAGAAGTTACTAAAACTATAGAAAATGTAGACAGACTCTTTTCTGAAATCGTAGTAAACGGAGAGAGTCATGTCTCTGACCGATATGTTCCTCCTGAGCCTGCACAATCTAACCCTGCTCCTGAACCTTCTTCCAGCCAGCAGAATCAGACAGCTCCTGTTCAGGATACGACAGGTCAGTATATTGATACCGTAAAACTTAACAGTGTCCTTCACTCGCTGAAGGATTCTCCGTTATCTCAGCAGGTAGTTTTGATTCAGCAGGCTATCAATTCTCTTCAGCAGGCTCTGGACGGAATCTCAGCAAAGATTCCTTCTACAGCTTCAAGCTCAAATCAGCTTGCTGACAAGAACTTTGTAAACTCTTCTATTGCTACAAACACTGCAAACTTTCTTGGTACGTACTCAACACTTGCTGAGATTGAAGCTATTCCTAACCCTACCAATAATGATTATGCTTTCCTTGAGACAGCAGACGCTTCTGGAAATAATGTGTACGACCGTTACAAGTACAGTGGTGAAGACGAAGAGTGGCTTTTTGAGTACGAACTAAATAACTCAAGCTTTACTGCTGAGCAGTGGGCTACAATCAATTCAGGAATTACAGAGGTATCAGATACTGTAGCAAGCGGAGATACTGACCCTGTATCAAGCGACGCTGTATATCAGGCGTTACAGAATGTTACAGTAACAGCTGTAGATGTTGTTGAGAATGGTAATATGAACGCTGTAACTTCTAACGCTGTGTACGACGCTATAGATACAGCTATTACGCAGGTACTTAATACAAGTTACTAAGGAGAAAACATGAGCCAGTTAACAGATACATTTACTGCAATTGCTAATGCTATAAGAACTATGAGAGAGCAAACTTCTTCTGTGAAATATAAGCCTAATCAAATGGCAAGTGGAATTACAAGTATAACTAAGAGTATGTATCTCTTAGACTGGGCAGAGAGTACAGACTTAATGACTAATTATGTAGGGTCGTATGTTCCAGTGCCGATAAGACTGCCTTTGCTTATATCAAAAGCAACTAGAGATTTAATTATCAGTAGGTATGGAACAAATACAACAACCAATATAACAGCATACTACCCACAGGCTAGCTGGAAATGGCAACAAAATAGTGAAGGCTGGGTAGAGGTAGAAACAACACAGCTAACACAAATAACTGTTGGTATTAGAACTTATAGTAGTGCTTCTTATAAGAATAATTATAGAGTAAACGGTTTTCCTTCTAGTCAGACTTTTACGGTAAGCCAAGGATACGGAAGTTTCGGAAGCCACAATAGTGTTAGCTTGAATTATAGGTACTCTGGTGTGTATAGAAATTCTGCCTATATGTCTCCTTTCATTACTATCTAATTTAATCACCGATTGAAGTAGATTAGTACTAATCAAAATAACACTTGCAAAAATAGCCTCCTTGGTCTATACTTAGACTCAGGAGGCTTTATTATGCTTAAAGGGATAAATCAGGCAGACCCAAGGCTTATTAAACCTATACAGTCCTATGGCTGTTATTTTCTCACACTTGCTCAGGCTTCTCCAATCATCTTCAAGGGAGACGAAGGCTGTCAGAGACTCAACGGAATATGGGTCAAGGCTACGGAGCTTGGTATCATCTCAGGAGACATCAATCACGACGGAGACGTTGACGACGACGGAGAAGCCGAGATTCAGGACGCTACACGCCTTGCTCAGGAGTTCTTCGCTCTCAAAGTCAGATATGACGGAAAACACCACGGAGCTGATGAAGCTATTCCAGCTGATGTAAAAATTGTTATCGGTCAATACTGGTATAAAGGCGGACATTTCGTACTACTCAATAAATCAAAAAAGGTAACATTTGATTCCTACGGGAAATCTAATACCGTGAAGAACGGATATCTTAAAACTATGAGGTGGTTCTATGCAGACTAAACTCTATAATTCTTACAGAATTACACACAAAAACGGTAGTGTTGAGACAATCAACGCTGAAAATCTTATCGAAGCCTTGAAGAATATGGGAATTGACGAAATCACTTCTCCTGTTCTTCAGACCTGTATGGAAGCAGAAGGTATCCGTACACTCGTCGCTGATATGCCTGCTGAGATTCCATTCACATCTGTTGTAAATGATACGGCAGGAGGCTCAATCGCAACTCCTCTGTCTGGTACTGTACACGTAGGAGACCAGCTTGCTTTCAAAGCTATTCCTGCCCGTAACTACGTATTCAAAAACTGGAAGATGAATGATAAGGTCGTATCAGAGGAAGCTGAGTTTGTTATGACTTTCCCTGACCTTGACGGAGACGCTTCAGCTGTATTCAAGGCGACCTTCGAGCCTGCTCCTGTTGAATGGACTACAGCAGTAAGTCCAGCAGAAGCTACAGGAGACGGAGCAGTTACATTCCCTCCAAGCGGAGTAACCCCTGCTGAAGGAACAGTATCAGCTATCGCTGTTAACAGCGAGCATTATACTTTCGACCATTGGGAAAGAAACGGTGTATCTGTTGGTACTAACAAGGTTCTCTCAGCTACAGCTGATGAGCCTGCTGAAGGCGAAACATCTGTAGTCTACATTGCTGTATTCACTGAGGTATAAAAATGGGCGGAGAGAATAAGGATAATATCAACCTTACCGAACTTCTCTTGAAAATAAGTTCTGACGTATCAGCCATTAAGACTGATATGCAGAACTTCAAAGATTCATATAAAAATGAAAAAGAGAACTTGCTTGCTAAGATTGACGACGTAAGAAAAGATTTTGATAAAGAAATAAGAGCAATGAAGGAAGCTTCTGAAGAAAAGCTTAAACAGCAGGACGCTCAGATAAAGCTTCTCACTACATATACAGAAGCTCTGAGAACAGCGAAGGATAAGTCAGACGCTAAGAAGTATCGAAGCGTTATTACCTTTATCCTTGTAGGCTTGGGAGGTATGCTTCTTGCTCTTGTTCCAAGCTTCTTTATATTCATCATCAAATCTAAAATAGGAGGATAGAGAAATGGCAGAAGAGAAGAAAAAGAACTGGTTTACTTCTCTGTTTACGGACAGAGACTGGGATTTTGATATTACTAAGGTGCTCGGCTTTGGCATTATCATAGCAGGACTGGTAGGCTTCTTTATGGAGAAGAGCGATTTTCAGTGGGTTGTAGCTTTCGGCTCAGGTCTTGTAGCTACTGGAAAGTTCTCCAAGGAGGGATAATGTGTCACCGAAAGTCAAGAAAGCGTTTGCTGTTATTGGTGCTGTTTTCACTGTTATCGCCTGTACTGTTTATCTCGTATTCTTTCGCAGACGTGACGCTGACGGACTCGGAAGCGTCGGAGCTGATGAGCGAGATACAAGAATCACAGAAGGACTTGACGGAGCTGAAGGAAAGATTGCAGAAAGCAGAGATGAACTTGGAGAGTGCCGAACTACAGTTGAACGATGTGAAGAACGATTACGAAGAGCAGAAGAAATATTACGAGGGGCGATTGAAAGAGGAGAAAAAGAAAAGCACTGAGGCAAAGATATTTGCTTACAGTGCTTCTGCTTCAACTCTAGTGATTTCCATTGTCCTGCTTTTTGTGCTTCTTTGAGCGACTCTGAATAAGGTCTGCAATAAGATAAACAAAAATATAAATGCTTGCTGGGATACCAGACAAGAGATATACGAGCCACATCTTTTCTGTCATAGCAGAAGGAAGTGGCTTTATTATTGTCCACACAGCTGTTACTACAGAAAGGACAGCTCCACTGAAGAATACTCCCATGACACAGCTTTGAAATAGAGTAAGAGCTACGAGAGCCATGTAAAAGAAACCCTTAGTTATTTTGTTTAGTACGCTCATATTAAGCCTCCTCAAACACAAGCTCAAGAGAAGCTTTATCCTTCATAGGATTCTTTGTGTCAATGCAAGCAAGACCAGCAATGTCCTGCATATTGTACTTATTGCAGGCTCTTGAGTTGTAGAACTTATTGCGGAGCTTCTTATACGGAAGCTTCTTCTGTTTCTCGATATCACCAAGCTTCTTTGACAGAAGCTGAAAGTGAAGCCATTTACCTTCGAGCAATTCGTCTTTACTTACCTTAATGGTAACTGTATCTGTATTAGTGATTGTTTTCATATTATTACTCCTTGTCATATAATACTACACTTAGTATTATTTGTCAATATTATCTATGCTTACCATTTTTACCCCGTCATGCTGAGTGAGCTTCAGAAGATTGCGTAAATCTTTACAGCAGTCTTTACACAAGTGGAGCTCTCTGAATCGTTCATTCCTGAGTATTATGTTGTATATGTTATTTCCTCTTACATTACAAACATCACAATTAAAGTCTGTGTGGTCTTTCATAATCTTAATCATATTATTTCTCCTTTCTTCCTCTTATACCCTGTGTGAAAGCTCTTTCTGCTCCCCAATGTCTTAAAACTATACGACTACATAAAGTATGATAATTTATACCAAGAATCTCCGACCACTCCTTTATTGAGTGCGTTTCACCTTTGTATGTCACATTACGAGCACAGCTTCTATGCCTTACTTGTTCTGTCATAGTAGTCCACCGACAATTATCAGGACTGTAACCTTTGTCATTATCTATTCTATCTAATGTAAGATTATCGGCATATCCATTATTCATAGCCCATTCTCTGAAAGCAATGAATCCCTTAGTAATACAACCCATTCCTTTCTCTTTCTCTCTGTTGCTCCATTCTGAGCATACAGTTATTCCTCTTCCTCCATAAATGTTAAACTCAGGGTGGTTAGGACAGTAACATCTTGTCAACATAGCGTGATAACAACTATTTAATCTAGTTCTCTTACTCATTGTTTAACTCCTTACGTCTAAGTTCTAAGACAGCAGACAAAGATAGAGGAGCAATAAGGTTGATGAAGATTGCTGACAGAGTTGAGAATATAAACTCAAGAATACCTCCTTCGAGTCCTATCATACGTCCAAGGAAAGCAAAAAGACTTTCCTTCCTCTGTAACTTCTCTTCCAGAACCTCAGGTGTCTCTTTCAAGAGCTCCTGCTGTTCTGTAAGGTTTTCCTGAAGCTCCTTCTGTAAGTTTTCAAGTTCAAGACGGACAGCCGTTGTTGCGTACTCACGCTCCTGGCGGTATTCAATATCTTTCTTCTTAAACTCGATAGCTTCACGTAAGTCCTTTTCTTTAGTACGAAGCAATTCAAGTCCGAGCTTATTTGAATCTATTGTCTTATTCTCCTGAGCTATCTGAGTCTCATTGAAGTTGAATCTGTCATAGAATACAGAGACGGTTGTAGCCATTGAGAACAGAGTTACCATAGCCCAAAGGAGCATAAAGATAAACGCCATAAAGTTTCGCTTCATATTGTGAAACATAACAGATACTTCAAAAGCCGAGCTGTTATATGCTGTTACCGCAGTACTCAAAAGCCACGCTGAAATCATATCTACATAGTCAAAAAGATATGTTGCTGTATGCAGGGTAGATTCATACATTGAACAGATTGAAGCGAAAGCAAGAATCAGGATAATCAGAAAGACATTTCGAGTGTTCCCTTTTGCTTCTTTGAATTTGTCAGCTCTACTGTTGACCCGTCTCTCAGGAGTATCTTGTTCTTCCCGTCTACTCTCTGTATGTACTCCTTCGGGAGTGTGAATCTCCCTTTGTACAGTCTCAGTTCGGAACATATCTGTGTTCCGTCGGGAAATGTCCTTACTACTGTTGTTGGCTTGAACTTTTTCATTTCCCTCTGACAACCTCTGTGCAGAATCTTCATTATTTTCTTGTTCTGTCTGTACTTTGCCGTAACCTCTCTTTTTGCGAAGAAGTCCCGTATTCTTTGCATAAGCGTAATCATAAAGCATATCCTCCTTTGCTCTTCTTTCGTACTCAGCATTTATATCTATACCATTCTTAAACTCTTCAAGAGTAAAAAGCACTCCGTTAGAGCAGAGAAACTTCTTTTTGTCCTTGAGATAGATATAAGGCTTTCCTAAATGTTTCGAAATCTTTTCTTCCAACATATTTACTCCTTCATCAAGGCTTTTTCCACTGACCAGTTTAATTTGTATAACCTTGTGTACAAAACAGAATAAGGTATACACATCAATTTAGACCATTGAGCTACTGTTCTAGTTACGCCTTTATATGTAATATACTTATTTCTCCTCGTGTTATTACTTTGTACTTGCTTACTCGTCCATCTGCAATTCTCAGGACAGTAACCTCTGTTATTATTTACACGGTCTAAGGTAAGTTCGTCAGAGTAACCATTAGCCATAGCTCATTCCTTAAAGAATATAAAGTTAGACCACTCTCTACATACACTTATTCCTCTAGCACCATATCTTATATAATCAGGACTATTTCTATTGGTACACCTTGTTTTCATATTAGACCATATTCTATATAATCGAGTGTTAATACAACCATGCTTATAGTCATTATACTTTTTATCTTCTTCTCCATGAGAGATATTGTGCCTAAGTAAATAAGTTTGGATAGCTGAGTAAGACACATTATATTCCTTAGCACACTCTCTTATAGTATGACCTTTAGCATACTCCTCTAAGCCTTCATACTTCATCTGTGTCTCCTTTACATAATTCCTCTAAGGCTCGCTTGAATCTAACAGTATTCTTTGTCTTGCTTGTACAGACCACGACTTCCCAGTCCTTCTCTGTTATTCTGCTTTCCTCATCTTTGTTTGTAAGCTCATCCGCCCACTGTTTACACAAAGCGTTAGGAGCTATAATCAGGACAGGAAGGTCTTTAGCTTCTGCTATACGGCTTGCTGTAAGTGTCTTTCCCGTTCCTGTCGGGAAGAGAAGCCCGAAGCTTTCTCTGTCCTTATATTTTTCAAAAGCGTATTTCTGATGAGCCCATAACTGTTTCATCTTATAATCTCCTCTGTTATTTCTTCTGCAAGAACATTACCGTCCTTGTCCTTTGCTATACGTCGTCTTGCTCTACGCTCTTCTCTTGGAGCAAGCTCACGTTCCTGGCGACATTCTTCAAGCTGTTTCATAAGCTCACGATGTCTAGCTTCAGCACTCTTCTGACTATTATAACTTGTATCTTCATAAGAAGACAGACAGCAACCGATAATAAAAATTATAATTCCAAGTCCTATAATCATATCGACCTCCTCTAACTACACTCAGTATAATATACTGAGTGTAAAATGTCAAGCATTATTTTTCAAATCCGTTTTCGAGTATATCCATATCGGTTTTAAGCAGACGGATTTCTTTTTCAAGCTGTTGTATCCTCAGTTCTTTTGCCATATTCTCAGCTTCTATTTTCTGTGTAAAGTCTCGGTATCTTGTCTCTGATTCAACCCAGAAAAGCAGGGCAAGAACAAAAAGAAGCAGAGTAATTAAATGGTAAAAGTACTTCATCAATCCTCCAGCATAAACAGAGAAGCGTCTGTGATTCCTGAATCCACGAGCTCCTTTCCCTGCTTGAGAGCACACGTTACTCTTTGCTCTACTGTACCTTCCATTGATACATCAGTGATAAACTTATTTTCTGTGTACATTCCTCTCGCCTCACGGTCTTCACTCTGCTGTCTCTTCTCTACGGAAGCGTCATTACAGAGGTAGATTCCGTAGTTAGCATTACGAAGCTTATCAAGTCCGTATCCGCCCGAAGCCTGGTTCAGAAAGAGAATCTGAATCTCCTTGTTATAGAAAGCTTCATAGTCCCTCTCTCTGTTCTCTGTACCTACCTTACCGTCATAAATACCACAAGCGTAACCTTTATCTCTCATACGAGCACAGGCGTCGTGAAGAAGTCTTGAGCGAGCACACCATACGAGACACTGTTCGTTTCCAAGACTCTCAATGTATTCTTCAAGCCAGTCCAATTTCGGATTCTCTTTCAGAGGAATAAGTTCTACCTTGTGGTTTCCTTTCTCGTCAACCTCATCTGTCTCTACAGGCTCGTAGCCGTTACAGATGTCCTGGAAGCGAAGATACAGCTTCAATCCGTTATCTACTGTAATACGGTCAGTACAGTGCTGATTCTGTAACTGTAAGTAAAGGTCTCTCTGCTCCTTTGTAAGCTCCAGTTTGTAATCTTCATAAATCTTTGGAGGAACATCAAGAATATCTTCTTTCTTCGGGTGCACACAAGTGTCTCCGATTCTGTTCCACAGCTCGTCTATGTTCTTAAATGGAGTATACTCTTTATGCTTCATAATATGCACACAGTCTTCTCTGCTTATTCCATAGAAGGAATGTATAGAATCCATAGCTCCACATAAAGCGTTAGGGTTACCGTTACAGCGTTCAAGACGTTTGTAGATTGCTTCATAGTCTTTCTGTGTAATTGTAATGCGAGCTCCACGAACAGAAGGGAGAGCCCGTCTGATTACATAGTGCTCTGCAAAAGCATACATTCCTTCGGGAAAGAACTTATCTTTAAGGAAGTTCATCTGGTCGTAAGCGTTTACAGGAGACTTAGTCATAAATGTTCCAGTCAAGATACAACGCTGTCCTATCCTGTTGAGCTTCATTACAGCCTGAGTACGTTTACTCTTCTTGCTTTCCTTGCAAGGTTCGTTTGTCTTTATCTTCGAGCTTTCATCAAGGATAGTAAAAATGTTTCCATGATGAGCGAGAATATATTTCTGTACTTCCTCTGGGACTTCTCCCCTCTGAAATGACTCTAAGCTAATTATCAGTGCTTTCATATTTACTCCTTATTCTCTCAATATCCTTTTTGTAGCGATTAAGACAGAACGCTTCTACTCTCTGACTTATTATTTCTTCTCTCACTTCAAGAGGAAGGTCTTCGGGTACAGAGTCGGGTATTTCTCCATAAGCTATCAGCCTGTTATTCAAGTAGTAGTCAAGTATAGCATTGTCTCTTTCTGCTTTCTCTTCTTTGCTACATTGTCTAACTGTCATATCTCCATATCCTTAAAACAGTGTTTACAGTGAATACTCTCCAGCATATAGTCAGGACAGTCCTTACAGGTGTGAAACCTTACTTTGATTCTCAGGGTCTTATCTCCGTTCCATACCCAATCGTGATTTATTATAGATTGATTCACTCTTCCATAGTTGATTCCATAAGCTTCAGCAATGTCCTTTTTCCACATATAAGTCTTCTTGCTTCCGCCATAATGCTCAACTACGTATCTTGGTCTGATTCTCATACTCCGACCTCCTTCTCTACAGTACAAAGATTTATCCTTGCATTGATTGTATAGTATGGAGATTCCTTGTCGAAGATTTCGTTAGTACGAAACAAATGTACTCTCTTACTTACACAGTTATAAGCAACTACACAGATTTCCATTTCGGGATACATCTTGTAGAAAGCAGGCTGAGTAGGCTGAAACTTGATATTGCCTCTCTTGTCCGAGAACTTGAACTCATAGAAGCGTGCTCTGATTGTGCTGTCTATAAGAAGCTCCATAACATCAGGGAAGCCAGCTACTGTCTCTTCCGTCTCTATACAGAAGATTCTCTGTATTGTACCCTGATACTTCTTTTTGAGCTCCGCTATACAGTAGAGCTTCTTGAAGTCCTGCTCCTCTTTACAAGTCAAATAAGTGTCTGTCACATTGCAAATCATATACATATCTTACTCCTTACTTAGTCACCTTTTTCATCTTTTTCCAGTCTACATTGTGTATAGGACAGTCAGAAATAGCGGTGGTATTCAGTCTTGACTTAGCACACAGCTGAAAGCCGAGCTTAGCTCCTTCCTGAAAAGCTACATCGTGGATTGTTTCTTCCTCTGCACTCCAAACCTTAATTACCTTTGTAATCTTTGCTTTACATTCAGCTTTCGCTTTTCTATACTCTTCCTTGTCTTCAAACATCTTTTCCTCCTTACTCTTATTATAATACACTCAGTATAATATAATGTCAAGAAAAAATCGCACAATTTCTTGTGCGATTCTTTTGCTTAACACAAATTAAAGTGTAACGTCGCCAGTTGTGTAGCGAGCGTACTCTGTAGTGTTTACAGTTACCTTGTCACTTTCCTTTGTGTAAGAGCCTGTTGCCTTTGTAACACCTGTTGTAGCAGGTACAAATACATCAATGCTCTCAGCGTCGTCTGCTGGAATAGACGAGAGGAATACAACTCCCTCTGCTGTACCGAAAGCAAAAAGCTTTCCGCTTGGAATGTTTGTGAGAGTGATTGTACACTTCTTCATTCCTTCCTTGCCTGAAGCAGGTGTTACTTCTACAGGCTGTGTGTAGGTGGAAGCATTTACAGAGACAGCGTGGTTGTCTTCCAAATCGGCAGGGGTATCACCTGCTGTAGCTTCCTTAAAGGTCTTTGCCTTGAGAGCGTCAGGACAGTCATATCCTGTAGCTTTGAGCAAGTCCTTCAAAAGCATTGTGTCTGGGATTTGTGCACTCATATTAAATCTCCTTAACGTTAAGATATTTTAATTATACCTTACCATTGTTGAGTTTGCAAGGGTGCTTTTCACAGTACTCGATTGATTCTTCGATGTCCGTGAAGGCTTTCTCCCATTCTGCAAGGCTCTCAGGAGAGCAGGGGATACCGTGGTTAGTCT
>JAEIGA010017244.1_pt1 | contig 10998 bp, 10 predicted proteins | sample 9270691 | NCBI WGS metagenome assembly JAEIGA01 (sample SAMN17057246, study PRJNA624740) | gut metagenome | biome: biome; isolation source: fecal sample | host: Bos grunniens | place: China: Xizang | collected 2019 | reverse complement strand
TAGAGTTTGAAAAACAAATTAAGAACTCAATTCATTCTATAAAATATAAAATAGATAATTTAAAACGAAATTTTAATATACAAAAAGATGAAGAACGAGTAAAATTTGCAAAAGAAGCATCGAAGATAATTAAAGAAATAAAAAGTCCAGTGGAAGTTGACTATTATACTAAATACTTAAGTGAACAAATAGATATAAGTGTTGAATCTATAAAAAAAGAAGTATATGGAAAATATTACAATGGAGCTCAAAATAAAAATAATAAATATATAAATAAAAAAGAAGAAAAGATAATTGAAAAGCCAAAAGCTATTAAAAAAGGAAATCTATTAGTAGAAGAAAATCTTATAAAAATAATGTTAGAAATTAAAAAATATAGAGATATTATTTTATTAAAGATAAATGAAGAAGATTTTTTAGAAAATGATAGTAAAGAAATTCTAAATTGGTTAATTAAAAATAAAGATTTGGACAAAATAACTATTGACAAAATTAAAAGTTTAAACATATCCGAAGAATATATTAAGGGATTAGAAAGTATATCTTTAGATAATATAGACTTAAATAACATTAAAAATATAGATGAAATAATTAAAAATATAAAGAAAAATAGTCTTAATGAAAAAATTAATATTTTGTTACAAGAACAAATCGATATTGAAAAGAATAAAGACACTAAAGATGCGAAAGAGGTAGATTCTAAAATTATGGAAATAGCTTTAAAAATAGTTGAAATAAGAAGACAGTTACAAAGGTTATAATGAAGGGAGGTCTAAGTATGGAAAATAAATCAAATAAAAAAGAATCAAAAAGAATGACAGCTAAAGGATTAATAGAAAAAGGAAAAAAACAAGGATCTCTTACTCTTGCTGAAATAATGGAGGCTTTTTCAGAAACTGAATTAGATAAAGACCAAGTCGAAAATCTTTATGAAACTTTAGGTAATCTAGGGATAGAAGTTATAGAAAATAAAACTGATAAAGCTGAAATAGATTTCCAACAAGATGATTTAGATTTAGAAGGGTTAGATGAAAGTATAGTAAAAGATGATACACCCATGGAAATAGAAGAGATAGATTTATCTTTACCAAAGGGTATAAGTATAGATGATCCTGTTAGAATGTATTTAAAAGAAATCGGAAAAATACCTTTATTAAAGCCGCATGAAGAAGTTGAATTAGCTAGAAGAATGCATGAAGGTGATGAATTAGCTAAACAAAGATTAGTAGAAGCTAACTTAAGATTAGTTGTAAGTATAGCAAAGAGATATGTAGGTCGTGGTATGCTTTTCTTAGACTTAATACAAGAAGGAAACTTAGGTCTTATAAAAGCTGTTGAAAAGTTTGACTATGTAAAAGGATTTAAATTTAGTACATATGCAACATGGTGGATAAGACAAGCTATAACTCGTGCTATAGCAGACCAAGCAAGAACTATAAGAATACCTGTTCATATGGTTGAAACAATAAATAAATTAATAAGAGTATCAAGACAATTACTTCAAGAGCTAGGAAGAGATCCAAAGCCAGAAGAAATAGCTAAAGAAATGGATATGACAGAAGATAAAGTAAGAGAGATCATGAAGATAGCCCAAGATCCAGTATCTCTTGAGACTCCTATAGGAGAAGAAGAAGATAGTCATTTAGGTGATTTCATACCAGATGATGATGCTCCAGCACCAGCAGAAGCTGCAGCATACTCTTTATTAAAAGAACAAATAGAAGATGTATTAGGTTCTTTAAATGAAAGAGAGCAAAAAGTATTAAAATTAAGATTTGGTCTTGAAGATGGACGTGCTAGAACTCTTGAAGAAGTAGGTAAAGAGTTTGATGTTACAAGAGAGAGAATAAGACAAATCGAAGCTAAAGCATTAAGAAAATTAAGACATCCAAGTAGATCTAAAAAGCTTAGAGATTACTTAGATTAGGATAAATAAAAATTCGCCTTATGGGCGAATTTTTGTATCATATAGGAAATTTTATTTATAATTAAGTTGAGTAATAACTACTTATTAAGAAAGGACATTACATATGAAATTAACAGACAGATTATTAAAAATAGCTAGTTTAGTTACAAAGGGAAAAAAAGTTGCAGATATAGGAACTGACCATGGATATATACCAGTATATTTATTAAATAAAGGTCATGTAGATTTTGCTATACTTGCAGATGTAAACAAAGGGCCATTAGAAAATGCAAGAAGTGAAGTTAGACATAATAACTTAAGCGATAAAGTTGATTTAAGATTAGGTTCAGGTATAGAAGTACTTAATGAAAATGAAGTAGATGAAGTAATAATTGCTGGTATGGGAGGAATATTAATAAGTGAGTTATTAGAAGCTAAAAAAAATGTAGCTCATAGTTTAGATAAATTAATATTACAACCTATGCAAGCACAAGATGAGCTTAGAAAATATCTTTTAAATAATGGATATGAAATATTAGATGAAGTTTTAGTTAAAGAAGACTTTAGAATATATGAAATAATTGTAGCTAAATATACTTCAGTAAATACTGTTGTTGAAGATGATATATATTACGAAGTTGGTAAGAAACTTATAGAAAATAAAGATTCATTAGTAAATGAATTAATAGATAAAAAAATATTTATGTATAACTCAATACTAAAAAAATTAGAAGGTAAAACTGGCGAAGAAATAGAGAAAAAAATAAAAATAAGTACTGATAAAATATCAAAGCTTGAAAATCTAAAAATATAAAATTTAGGGGGATAATATGTTATTAAAAACACTTATAAAAAAGATAGAATCAAAGTATCCATTAAGCTTAGCATATGATTGGGATAATGTAGGTCTTTTAGTTGGCGACTTTGATATGGATGTTAATAAAGTACTAGTTGTACTTGAAGCAAATGAAAAAGTTATAGATGAAGCTATAGAAAATAATATAGACTTAATAATAACACATCATCCATTTATATTTAAAAAAATGAATAAGATAAATACTCAAGATTTCAAAGGAAAGCTTATACATAAACTTATAAAAAATGATATAGCACTTTATTCTATGCATACAAACTTTGATATAGCTTATGATGGTTTAAATGATTATTTTATGAGGTTAATGGGATTTGAAAATTCAAAGGTATTAGATGTAACTAATACTGAAGTTTTATATAAATTAGCAGTATATGTACCTAATTCTCATATAGATAAAATAAAAAGCGCTTTATATGATGCAGGAGCAGGTCATATAGGGAATTATAGTCATTGTAGTTTTTCAAGTCAGGGTATAGGTAGTTTTAAGCCTCTTGAAAATACTAATCCTTATATAGGTGATATAGGCGAAATAAAGCTAGTTGAAGAAGTTAAAATAGAAACTATAGTACCACAAAGAGTATTAGGTGGAGTTATAAGTTCTATGATTAAAGCTCATCCATATGAAGAAGTTGCATATGATATATATAAACTTGAGAATAAAGGAAACTCTTTTGGATTAGGTAGAATAAGCAAATTAGAGAATTGTATGACTTTAGAAGAATTATGCAAACATATAAAACAGAAATTAAATATGGAGCATATTAGAGTTACTGGAAACCTTAATGATAAAATAAGTAAAGTAGCAGTAGTTACTGGTTCTGGAGCAGATATGTTTAAAAAAGCTCAAAGAAACGGAGCTGATGTTTTAATAACAGGTGATATGAAATATCATGATGCTCAAGATGCTCTAGATATAGGCATGAATGTAATTGACTGTGGTCATTTTGATACGGAAAATATATTTAAAGATGCTATAAGCATATATTTAGAAAATATTGAAGGAATAGATGTTATAAAAAGTAATATAGATTTAAATCCATTTAAAATAATATAGAGAACTTACAAAATACCTGTAATTATTATTAATTACAGGTATTTTTATAATTATTAATTATTTTGTAAAAGTTTTTTACTTCATAAACCGCTGATTCTATCAATATATTGGCTTGTTCGGAGGTTATTTTATTATTAGTTAATTGTAATAATTTAGATAATGCTAAATCTTTTTTATCTAATCCAGTAAGTTGTGGATTAAGCTGTTCTATAGACATAACAATTTGCTTTGAGATATCGTAGTAATCTTGAAGTTTCTGACTTTCTATTCTTTGATTTAGATAAGTTACTACAAAACCTATACCAACAGTAATAATAAAAGTTATTATTGTTAACAATAAATTAAATAAGTTATAATTCATAAGAAAAACACCATCCTTAATTTAATGTAAAAAATTGAAATTTAAAAATAGTATCATTTTTATTTGAATAATACAAATACTATTAATACAATATATGACATTTAAGAAGGAGAAGTGCTATGGAAAAATATTTAATAAAAAGAAAAATTGATACAGAAATCTGTGAAAATAATAAAAAAATAGCTATATATGCAGGTATTGGGATAGCTGCACTAGGAGCATATTTTTCCTATAAGACATATAAAAGAATAAAAAGTAATCAAGAAGAAATGCAGTATATTGATAATGAAAACTATGAAATAAATAACTTAAGGGATGATTTAGAGGATAAGGAGTTAAAAGAAAAAATTGATGAATTTAATTCTAGACGAATTTCTAGTGAAAACTGTGAAGATGCGGAGCAAAATGAAATAAAAAAATATGTAGATTCTATAAAAGAGGATAAAGAAAATGTAAATATAAATGAGAATGAATATAATAAAGAAAAATATGATGAATATGATGAATAAAAATAAAAAGGCTATTAGCCTTTTTATTTTTATTAGTGAAATTATAGTTAAAAAATTAGTAATTAAAAAGGGTATGTTTTCAAAAAAACTAGTACTAAATAAAAAAAAAATAAACTATATATATATTACTATTGAATATTCTGAAAATTTAAAAGGAGGAAAATATTTTGTCTAAAGAAAAGCAAAAATTAAAAAGAAAGGCAACCCTTGGAGAAGCATTAATACCTATAGTTTCTTTAATAGTAGTACTTGCGGTATCGCTTATTAAATTTGGTGCAGATCCACACATACCACTTATATTAGGAGCTACAGTAGCGGGATTAGTTGGAGTATTTAGACTTGGATTTACATGGTCAGAGCTTGAAGAAGGAGTACTAGATGCCATAAGAATGGCAATGCAGGCAATACTTATACTTATGGTAGTTGGTACACTTATAGGTACGTGGATTTTAAGTGGTACAGTACCAGCTATGATTTATTGGGGACTTGATATATTAACACCTGGAATATTCTTAGTTGCAACAACAATAATATGTTCAATAGTTTCAGTAGCTACAGGGTCTTCTTGGACTACAGCAGGAACTGTGGGTATAGCTCTTATAGGGATTGGTCAAGGGCTTGGAATGCCAGCATCACTTGTAGCTGGAGCAATTATATCAGGAGCATATTTTGGAGATAAAATGTCACCTCTTTCAGATACAACAAACTTAGCACCAGCAATGGCAGGAAGCACTCTTTTTGATCATATAAAACATATGATATATACTACAGGTCCAGCACTTTTAATATCACTTATAATATATGGTGTAATAGGAATGAAGTATGCAGGAAAGGAACTAGACTTAAGTCAAATAGCACTTATAAAAGATACATTACAAGGTTCATTTAATACATTATCACCAGTACTTTTAATACCACCAGTAGTAGTTATATTAATGGTAGTATTTAAGGTACCAGCACTTCCAGGACTTATAACAGGAACTATTTTAGGGGGATTATTTGCATTTGTATTCCAAGGATCAAGTATATCAGAAATAATAGAGGCAGCACATTATGGTTTTGTTTCAGAGACGGGAGTGAGTGCAGTTGATGAACTTCTTACTCGTGGTGGTTTAGATAGTATGATGTGGACTGTATCACTTATACTTTGTGCATTAACATTTGGTGGAATACTTGAAAAAACAGGTATGCTAGAAGCAATAGCTAAATCATTATTAGTATTTGCAAAGGGAAATTTTGGATTAGTATTAACCACTTTAATTTCATGTATATTTGTTAATTTAGTTACAGGAGAACAATATTTATCTATAGTTTTACCAGGTAGAATGTATAAAGATGAATATATAAAAAGAGGATTACATCCAAAGAACCTATCAAGAGCTCTTGAGGATTCTGGAACACTTACATCTCCACTTATTCCATGGAATACGTGTGGTGCATATATGGCAGTAACTCTCGGAATTTCACCTCTTGCTTATTTACCATTTGCATTTTTAAACTTAATAAATCCACTGGTATCTTTATTCTTAGCTGCAACAGGAATAACAATGACGAAATTAACTTCAGAAGATATGATAGAGCAACCAGAAGCATAATTATAAAAGCTTAGTCCTTTGACTAAGCTTTTTATTTTTTAATGTCCTGTTAAATCACTTTCATTAAATTTATCTTGGAGTTTTTGAGTAGCTTTATTTATTGGTTTCTTTAATAATATTGCAAATAATATAAATATTATAATGTATATAGTTAAAGCAAATATATCTTTAGTTAAATTTGGCATATATATTCCACCTATTGTTTCACGAAGAGCAGAAATTGCATATGTGAAAGGTAGTAGAGGATTAACGACTTGGAAGAACTTAGGTGAAACTTGTATTGGGAATGTCCCTCCAGAACCTCCAAGCTGTATAACAAGTAGTACAACACCAATTGCTTTTCCAATATTTCCAAATACGGAAACTAAGGAGTAAACAATAGATGTAAATACTATGCTTGTAAACATTGATATTAGTATAAATAATGGTATATTAAGTACCTGAACTTTTAGTAAGTATATATCACCAAAGCTTACGATTATCGATTGAATTATGGTAAGTGTCAAGAATGTAAGACCTCTACCAAAGTATATTTCACTTGGTTTGTAATCTCCATGAACATTTGTAGAAAGTAAAGACATTAGAAGTAAGATACCTACCCATAATGATAAAACTGTATAAAACGGTGCCATAGCTGAACCGTAATTTTTTATAGGATATAATCTTTTTTCTACTAAGTTGACTGGTTGTTTTAAGAAATCAGAACGCTCTAAAACATCAGTTTTAAGTAGAGATATAAGTTCATTTATATCATTACTATAATTTACTTTTTTTACAGTATCTACAAGATTATCTATTATAGATTTTGCATAAGGAAGTTTTTCTTTTATAAATTCTTCACCTTCTTTAGCATCTCCTGTAAAAGATAAAGCACTGTTTAATATATCTTCAACATTAGGTAATTTTTTTTCAGCGCTATCTAGTATAGCTATTACATTATCGGCAACTTTAAATCCATCATCTACAATATTATTTATTGGTTCTTTTATATTTGAGTCAAAGTTATTTAATAGAGATGATGTTATTGTATTTATATCATCAACAACTTTTAATAAATTATTTAAATTAGTTAAAGGTGGTTTTTCTCCATTAGCCACTTGATTTTTAATAGCTTGTAGAGATGATGCAGAATTACTTAATTTGTTAGTTATATTATTAAGTGAATTTATAGTACTTTTTAATTCATTGCTAGGAAGAAGCTTATTTAAATTTTCTAATAAATTGCTTAAAGTCCCTGTAGTAGATGATAAATCAGATAGTTTAGTTGATAAATTATCTATAAGTTGAGGTGCTGACTCTGAACCTTTATTTATAGCATCTATTAAACTTGAAACTGAATTTTTAGTATTTAAAGATATTTGAGATATTAATTCTAAATCATTTTTTATAATAGGTGATAATTGAGCTAGTCCTGTTTTTGAATCACTTAAAAAGTTTTTTACATCAGATGATAAATTTTTAGAATTAGATATAGTTTCCTTTATAAGAGGCATATCTTTTTGAATATCTTTAACTATATTTGATGCTTTATCAGTTGCATCAACTGCAGTATTTACAACTTTATATATATTCTTAAATTTGTTTTGAACCTCAACTAAATTATTTTCTAAATTTGATAACTTTGGTAATTCTTTTTCAAGTCCAATACCAACCTCTTTAAATATATTTAGAACTGTTTCACTTACTGTTTTTACAACAGTTTGATTTACTTCATCTTGTATAGTTGTAGCACCTTTACTCGTTATTTTAGGAGCTATAGCATTTATTTTTTCATTTACAGCATATATTATAGTACCTTTTTTTATATCTTTTGAAACTAAAGATGTTAAATTCTTAGAAAAGTCAGAAGGTATTTCTATATATGCGTAATATGTACCGTTATTAACTCCTTCTAAAGCCTTTTTCTTGTCTACGAATTTCCAGCCTAAAGCCTTATTGTTTTTAAGTTTATCTACTAATTCGTCACCTATATTTACTTTTTTATTCATTATTTCTGAACCAGAGTCTTCATTTACAACTGCAACAGCAAGGTTTCCAGTATTACCATAGGGATCCCAAGAAGCTTTTATATTAAACCAAGCATAAAGTGATGGCAGTATGCAGAGTCCTCCTAGGATAATTAGCAAAGCATAATTAGTGAAAATATCTTTTAAGTCGTTTTTATATATTTTAAAGATGTTTTTCACATAAATCACCTCCAAATTAAAATGAAAATTATAATTAAGTTATAAAAAGCTGGATTTAGTAAAGTTATAAAAAAATATATTTTATGTAAAATAATTTTTAATATAAATTTATAATTCATTAATCTATCTTATAGTATTTTATGTGATTTAGAGAATTTTATTGTATTTATATAAAATAAAAGAAGTAAGTAAACAATAGTTTACCTACTTCTTTAAAATCCAAATAAGTTTGATATAATTTGAGTGTGTTCATTGAATATATTTAATCCTATTAAAACTAAAATAATTCCACCTATAATTTGAGCAGAATCTTTTAGAACAGATCCAATTTTTTTTCCAATTATAACTCCTATAAAACAAACTATGAATGTTATAACACCAATAGATATACAAATAGGAATTATATCGATATTTAAAAATGCAAAAGTAACTCCAACTGCTAGAGCATCAATACTAGTTGCAATTGATAAAATTATAAGCTCTTTATTATCTAAATATATAGAGTTAGCTTCATTATCATCATCACTATTAATAGTTTCTATAATCATTTTTATACCTAAAAAACTTAATAAAATGACAGCTATCCAATGGTCGATACTTCTTATGTAAAGCTCAAAATTCATTCCAAATAGCCAACCTATAAGAGGCATGACTGCTTGAAATAAACCAAAGAAAAATGCAATTTTAATTGCTATAGATAAGTTTACTTTTTTTAAAGTTATTCCCTTTGTGATAGATACTGCAAATGCATCCATAGAAAGAGCAAATCCAGTTAATATTACACTAAAAAATCCCACATAATCTCCTCCTTAAAACTTGTACTAAGATAAGTATATATTAAGTTTAATATTATATGCATAAAATAAATTATTTTAATAAAACCTATAAATTATTATTTCTAATATTAAAAAATGATTTTACACTTAGGTAAAACACCAAGGCATCTTTGAAATTTTTTAAATCTAAATTAAGTTGTTCTTTAATTTTTTCTAATCTATAGGTTAATGTATTTCTATGTAAAAACAGTACATTTGATGTTTTTGATATGTTTAAACCATTTTCTATAAAATTTATACCAGTTGTAAGTAAATTTTCATCCATACTTTTAATATTATCAATTTTTATTAATGAAGACAGTTGTTTATCATTACTTGTAATGTGTGCAAGTCTATATATTATTAAATCATTTAAAGTTATAAATTTACTTATATTATCTTTGATTATAATATTTATTAATTCATTAACTAAATTTGATTTAAAATCAAGTTCATCAATTGATGTTATTTTATTTAAATATATAATATGAGTTTTTGAATATGTTTCAGATTCTATTATTATAGGAGTGGTATTATTGATATCTAATATATTATCTGAAATCAATAAAAGATAATTATTATATTTGTATATTTGTATATCTTCATATAAATTACTTAGTATATCTTTTAATGAATTAAAGTCTAAATTTTGTTGATTAAATAGATAGCAATATCCATTTACGTGATTTATTGTATTATTTTTTAAAAACTCTACAATATAAGTTGTATTATTAAAAGTAACTAGATTTTGATTAGAACTAATTTTTTCGTTATTATATTTAAAAATATTAATTTTTTTATTAGTTTCTTTTTCAAAAAATTCTATTAAGTTTTGCATAATTTACCCCCAAAAAAATTATAATAAAAAGAGTAAGATTATTAATAATCTTACTCTTTTAATATATCACTAACTTAAATTATTTTGAAGTTACTTTTAATTTTTCATCTCTTATAGCTACTTGAGTTTCTTTATCAAATATATGAATTCTATGCTTATCCATAGCAAGCTTTAATTTATCTCCTATATTTAACTTGTATCTACCATCAAATCTTGCAGTTATATTATGGTTTCCTGCTTTTAAATAAGCATATATTTCAGCTCCCATAAGTTCTCCAAGCTCAACATTAGCTTCAAAAGTACTATCTAAGCTATTATCAACAAATATATCTTCTATATGTATATCTTCAGGTCTTATACCTAAAATAACTTCTTTACCTATATATCCATTAGATTTTAAGCATCCACAATCGCCAGAATTTAATTTTATACTTAAAGCATCATTTTGTGCATATATTTCTCCATCTTTTTCTACTAATTGCACATCTATAAAGTTCATTTGAGGAGCACCTATAAATCCTGCAACGAACATATTATTTGGTGTATCATATATATCCTGTGGTGTATCTATTTGTTGAACTACACCATCTTTCATAACAACTATTCTATCAGCCATAGTCATAGCTTCTACTTGGTCATGTGTTACATATATAAATGTAGTACCAAGCGATTTATGTAATTTAGTTATCTCAGTTCTCATTGCTGTTCTAAGTTTAGCATCTAGGTTTGATAAAGGTTCATCCATTAAGAAAACTTTAGGATTTCTAACTATAGCACGTCCAAGTGCAACCCTTTGTCTTTGCCCACCAGATAAAGCCTTTGGTTTTCTATCTAATAAATGACTTAAATCAAGTATTTTA
>JAEIGA010017243.1_pt1 | contig 10998 bp, 7 predicted proteins | sample 9270691 | NCBI WGS metagenome assembly JAEIGA01 (sample SAMN17057246, study PRJNA624740) | gut metagenome | biome: biome; isolation source: fecal sample | host: Bos grunniens | place: China: Xizang | collected 2019 | reverse complement strand
TGATAGTGAGCACGTTGCATATGGCTCCACTTGTCTCCAATGGTCTTCAGAGTTACTTTCTTACCATTCTCTTCTACCTCAATTGGTTCAGCTAATTTGGTTTTGTCATCTACGATGAGCGAGATAAGCACATACTTGTGCATATGCTCTGCCACCTCTGGTTTGCTCAGTACAGCAGCTTCCATTTTGCGACAGTTAACGCAACCAAAACCATTGAAATCGAGGAATACAGGCATATTGTTTTCTTTGGCATATGCCATACCTTCCTCATAATCGGTGAAGGTGATTTGTCCGCCATGATTGGTCATAGTCTTGTATTCGCTAATAGTAGTTGTTGCATGTGTTGCAGGCGCAGCACCTGGTGTCATCACCCAATCTTGTGTTGACATAGGTGGTGCAAATGCAGAGATTGCACGCAATGGAGCACCCCACAAACCAGGTACCATATACATTGCAAACGCTAGCGAAATGATAGCCAAGAACAAACGGCTAACGCTTGTCTTACGGTGATCGTCGTCGTCATGAGGGAAACTGATAAGGCCCAATAAATAACAACCAAGGAGTGAGAAAATTACGATCCACAAAGACACGAATACCTCACGATCCAAAATATGCCATCCATATGCTAAGTCTGCTACACTGAGGAACTTGAGTGCCAGTGCCAACTCAAGGAATGCCAATGTTACTTTGAAGGTGTTCATCCAACCTCCTGATTTAGGCAATTTCTTCAATACCGATGGGAACATTGCAAAGAGTGAGAATGGCAATGCCAATGCAATAGCAAATCCCAACATACCCATTGCAGGTGCCAAAAGCGATTTACCTGCTGCCTCTACGAGCAAGGTACCAATGATTGGGCCAGTGCAAGAGAATGACACAATCACCAATGTGAATGCCATCAATAGGATGCTCAAGAAGCCAGTTGTATTGTTTGATTTACTGTTGAGGGCTGTGGACCATGAACTTGGCAAGGTAATTTCAAAAGCACCAAAGAAAGATGCAGCAAATACCACCAAGATAAGGAAGAATATAATGTTTACTACAGCATTAGTACTCAATGCATTGAGTGCAGAAGCACCAAAAATAAGTGTTACTAAAAGTCCTAAACCCACATAGATGATTACGATACTTAATCCGTATAGGATAGCATCGCGTACAACATGCGCGTTGGTTGTACCTTTAGCTGCGCCGCCGCGTTTGATAAAGAACGATACGGTCATCGGTATAATTGGCCATACACATGGGGTAAAGATAGCCAACAAACCGCCAAGCAAGCCCATTAGGAATATCACCCAAATTGATTGTTCACCGTCAGCTTTTTCAATTAGAGTGTCTTCGCTTGCAACTACAAACTCCCAGGTCTCAGGTGCTGTACACATTTTGTCATCGCATGCGTTGTAGCGTACGCGAATGGTATCTGCCTTAGCGATTGTCTCGGTGAAAGTGCCTTCATATTCGTCCATATAAAAGCCGTCACCCAACTCAATGATGTTCAGGTGCCATCCTTTTTCAATAGTGGCAGTTAATTTTACGCTGTCGCCTTCTACTGCGCCAGTCCACTTGATAGGTTGCACGATTTGTGCGTGTGCGGTCAATGCTATCGCGATTACCGCAAACAATATAGTCATTATTCGTTTCATATTCGATATGTTTGCTTTAGAACATACAATTTACATCACTTGGCATTCTGAGGTCACCTCTTGGCGAAAGACTTACTCCTACTACTTTCGGTCCATCTGGCAAACAGCTACGCTTGAACTGTTGTGTGAAAAATCGACGCATGAATACATCCAACCAATGGTCAATCACTCCTTGTTCGTATATATTTTCAAAAGCTATACCAGCCATAAAGGCAATCTTCTCGCGTGTGAAACCATAGCGCAAGAAGTAGTACATAAAGAAGTCATGCAACTCATATGGTCCTACCTTGTCCTCGGTTATTTGTGCGATGTTTCCTTTTTCGTCTGTGGGCAACAACTCTGGCGATACGGGTGTATCGACAATATCATGCAAAATAGCGCGTGTTTCATCACCAAAGATATTTTCCGCTGCATATTGCACAATATATCGTACGAGTGTTTTAGGAACGCCAGCGTTTACGCCATACATCGACATCTGATCACCGCAATAGGTGGCCCAGCCTAGCGCCAATTCGCTCATATCGCCAGTACCTACCACTATACCATTGTACTTATTGGCCATATCCATCAGCACCAAGGTGCGGATACGTGCTTGCGCATTCTCGTAGGTGATATCGCGTGCATCAATATCGTGTCCAATATCTTGGAGGTGCTGAGTGGCCATATCGCGAATAGGTATCTCATGTATGCTGGCGCCCAGTTGCTCCATTAAAGCAATAGCATTGGTGTAGGTGCGGTTGCTAGTGCCAAACCCAGGCATAGTCACACCTATGATTTGCGAACGATGATAGCCCAATCGGTCGGCTGCAAGCACACACACTAGTAAAGCCAATGTAGAATCCAGTCCACCAGATATTCCAATTACAAGTGACTGAGCATGAGTGTGTTGCCATCTGCGAAGAAGACCATGCGTCTGAAGACTCAATACATCTTCGCAGTACGCATCACTATCTTTACGTTTAGGTAAGAATGGAGTTTTGGTGAAATGTCTATGCAATGGACCTCTCTCGCCTCTATACTCGTTGCTTTCTAAAGATTCCAATGGAGCTACTTGTATATGACGGTAATGTCCGTATTTGTCATGTGTGAAATTGGTGTTGCGTTGGCGATCTATGCGTAGTCGCTCTACGTCGATCTCCGAAATAATCATGCTGCTCTCCATCTGAAAGCGGTCGCCTATTTCCAACATATCGCCGTTTTCTGCAATGTAAGTGCTACCCGAAAAAACGATGTCGGTGGTCGATTCGCCGATGCCTGAAGATGTATACACATATCCGCAGTGCACGCGCGCAGATTGTTGGGTAATCATACGTTGACGAAACTCGTGTTTGCCTGTTACGCAATTGCTGCTTGACAAGTTGAAGATGATCTCTGCACCCTGAATAGCCAACTGTGTGCTTGCTGGCAATGGTGACCAAAGATCCTCGCATATCTCTATACCAAAACTATAATCTTTTGTAGCAAATAATAGGTCTATACCAAAGGGCACATCGTTACCCCATAACTCGATAGTAGGAATGCGTGGACGTATGCTATTGACGTTATGCTCCAATACATCGCGACCTGATGAGAACCAACGTTTTTCATAAAACTCGCCCGTGTTGGGTAGGTTGATTTTTGGAACTACGCCTACCACTTCGCCGTCTGTCATGACAAAGGCGCAGTTGTAAAGGTTGTTATCCACTTTGAGAGGAGCGCCCACTAATACGATAATTGGCAGGTTACGCGTGTATGCGCAGATATCTTCTAGGGCTGCTAAAGCGTTTTTCTGCAACTGTTGTGTAAAGAACAAATCGGCACAGGTATAACCCGTGATGCTTAATTCAGGAAAACATACCACTTCTACACCCTCTTGCATGGCTTCGGTGATTTGTTTTTTTATCTCCGTTGCATTGTATTGGCAATCTGCCACACGCATGTGTGGTACAGCTGCTGCTACGCGAACATATCCAAAATGGGTCTTCATACGCTTTAATTTATGATAATTATGCCCAATAAGCCAAAATAACGCGCAAAATTACAAAAAAAAAAGCGAATATGCAAATAAATTACATTTTTTTTCAAAAATATCCAATTGAGGTGATTATATTTTACCCCTTTTCCCGTTACCACTAGCAGATGTTTGAGCTTAAGTTATCACTATGTTCTTTCTTTGAAAAAGCATAATTTGGGAGCAAAAAAGGGTCAAAAGTCACTTAAAAATAAGAAAATTACACTTTTTTTACACTTTTTTTCAAAAATATTTGGTCATGTCAAAAAAAAGCAGTACCTTTGCACCCGCTTTCGAGAAGGAAGCGCTAGGGTGCTATCGTCTAGTGGCCTAGGACAACGGCCTCTCACGCCGTAAACCGGGGTTCGATTCCCCGTAGCACTACCAAGAACGACCACCTTTACGGGTGGTCGTTTGTCATTTAATAACCTAAATTACTTCTAAAAACCAAAACACTAAATATAAAACATGGACAATTTCCAAACACAAGAACGATACCTTCGCCTTCTAAGCGATAAGTTCCCTAATGCTGACTCTGTTGTTACCGAACTAATCAATCTTCATGCAATCCTCTCTCTTCCAAAAGGTACAGAACACTTTGTTAGCGACTTACATGGTGCTTCCAATGCGTTTATTCATATGATCAAAAATGCCTCAGGTGTCATTCGCCGCAAAGTGGATGACATCTATAGCGATACCATCACAGAGCAAGAGAAGCGTGCCCTATGTGCTCTCATCTATTATCCTGACGAACGTATCCGATGGGTGCAGCAGCATGGTTTGGCTCAAGAAGCATTGCCCGTGACTGAAGCAACTATTGAGGAGTGGTATGCAAGGCGAATACACCAAATTCTGAATATTACGCGAGGTGTTTCCGTTAAGTATACGCGCTCTAAGGTGCGCAAGATGTTACCCAAGAACTTCGCCTATATCATCGAGGAGTTACTCTACGAATCCAGCATTGAGAACGACCGTTCGCGCTATTTCCATGCTATTGTTAATGGCATCATCTCCACGGGTAGGGCAGAGCAATTATTGATTGCGATGTCTTACCTGATTCATAATCTTGCCATCGACACTTGGCATATCGTAGGCGACATCTTTGATCGCGGACCAGGAGCTGCCAAAATATTGGAGGTACTCTCTACCGTGCGCGATTATGATATCCAATGGGGCAACCATGATATCGCATGGATGGCTGCTTTTGCTGGCAACTGGGCGATGATTGCCACTGTGTTGCGTGTTAGCATCCGCTATGCCAATATCGAGACGCTCGAGGAGGATTATGGTATTAATCTCTTGCCGCTAGCTAACTTCGCCATGGAGACTTATGGCAATGACCCTTGTACAGTATTCCAAACCAAAGATTTTGAGAACAACCCTCGTCTCACGCGTTCTGCACAACTGATGGCTAAGATGCACAAGGCCATCTCCATCATCCAATTCAAACTCGAGGGACAAACTATCCTGCGCCATCCTGAGTATCAGATGAATGACCGTCTATTCTTAGATAAGATTGATTATGAGGCAGGTACCATAACTATCGGTTCGCAGATCTATCCTATCACAGATACATTCTTGCCCACTATTGTGCCCGATGATCCATATACTCTTTCACAAGAGGAACACGAACTCATGGAGCAATTGGAGCGCTCCTTCCGCAAGTCCGAGAAGGTACAAAAGCATTTGCGTATGCTCTACCAACATGGCAGTCTTTTCTTGGTGCGTAATGGCTTCTTGCTATACCATGCCGCTATACCACTCAACGAGGATGGCACCTTTATGGAGGTGGATGTCTGCGGACAGCGCCTGAAAGGCAAGGCCCTCATGCAACAGATAGACCATGTGGTACGCCAAGCATATTTTGGAAAAGGACAAGAAAAAGCCGATGCCCTCGACTATATGCTCTATCTCTGGTGCGGCTATGGTTCGCCACTATACCACAAGGATAAGATGAGCACCTTCGAGCGTTATTTCATTGGTGTGCCCGAATTGGAATACGAACGCAAAGGCGCATACTATACTTTGGCAGACCGACGCGAGGTATGCGAGATGATACTACGCGAGTTTGGACTAGACCCTGAAGACGGACGCATCATCAATGGGCATATCCCCGTGCGCACCATCAAAGGAGAAACACCTATGCGTGCAGACGGAAAACGATTTGTGATTGATGGCGGATTCTCCAAACCATACCAAGAAAAAACGGGAATCTCTGGATATACACTAATCTATAATAGTCATGGTATTCAACTGGTTGAGCATGAGAAGTTTGAGAACCGAGAGCAGGCTGTCTTGTCTGGCTCGGACATCCATTCACGGGTGCAACTGGAGGACTTCACTCACCATCGTATCCTAGTTCGCGATACCGACCGCGGACGCGAACTCACTCGTCAGGTAGAAGACCTGCAATCTCTCTTACAGGCTTACCAACGAGGATTTATTGAGGAACGATAGGCACTTCGGACAAAATAAAGCGCTTGATATAGCGGTATAGGGTGGAGCGGTTAGTATGTAACCGCTTTACTATTTGGCTTTGTTTTATACCTTCTGCTAGAGAGCGACGGATATATGCATCGTGGCGATACAGACGATAATGCTTGGGATTGCACGGGGCCCCTTTAGGGCGACCAATATGCTTTCCCTCTGCACGCAGGCGAGCTAATGCCTCTTTTGTACGTTGTGAGATTAGGTTGCGTTCAATCTCGGCGGATAGACCAAAGGCAAATGCCAGTACTTTGCTCTGGATATCATCTCCCAATCGATAACCATCTTTGATGGTCCAAACACAGCACTCTTTCGACATGCAGATACTCAGTATCTCCATAATCATGTATAGATTACGGCCTAAACGTGATAATTCGCTACAGATAATAATATCCCCTTTTGTAGCTTTGCGCAACAAACGCCCTAGTTGCCGTTTTGTGTAACTCATTGTGCCAGAGATTGTTTCCTCTATCCATCCTTCAATATGCAGACCCTCTTGCGAGCAGAATCGCTGAATCTCAAATCGCTGGTTCTCGACTGTCTGCTTGTCAGAACTTACGCGAATATAGCCATAAATCATTTTTTTTTGCAAATATCGCAAAAATTTATTACCTTTGCAAAAAAATAGAGACTTAAACATGAAAACAAAACTATTTCTTGTAGTATTTTTACTCTCGTATATCTCATTGAGTGCGGCTACATATTCAGGTTCGCTACCCGTATTGCACATCGAAACAGAGAATAATACACCCATCACTAGCAAGGAAGATTATTTGCAAGCAACCTATTATTTGGATGCTATGGGTATTGCTGGATACGAGAGTTTTGGTTCGGCAACATCACCTCTTACGATGGAAATCAAAGGTCGTGGCAACTATACATGGCGAGACTTCGATAAAAAGCCATATCGAATTAAACTAACTGACAAACAGCCACTTCTGGGTATGAAGAAGAACAAACATTTCGCCTTGCTAGCGCATGCGGATGATGCTCTAAACAAGAAGGGTTTTATGCGCAATCAAGTGGGCTTTGAGCTTAGCCGAATGCTGGGCATGGCATGGACACCCGAAGTCAGACCCGTAGAAGTGGTGCTCAATGGCGATTATATTGGCTTGTATTTCCTTACCGAGCATGTGCGCGTTGAGGAGGATCGTGTGAATATCGTAGAGCAAGAGGACAACGAGACCAATCCTGAGGCTATCACTGGCGGTTGGCTAGTGGAGATCGACAACTACAACGAAGATCCCCATATCACCATCAAAGAAGGAGGTAAGCATACCATGTGGTTTACCTATAAGACTCCAGAGGAGTTATCTAGCCAACAGGAGGACTTCTTGGTGCAGGAGATGGAGCGTTTGGACCGATTGGTGTATGGAGACAAGAACTCCGACGAGCTCTGGCAATACCTAGATATCGATGCTTTGGCGCGTTTCTATATCGTACAAGAGATCATGGACAACTACGAGTCTTTCCACGGCAGTTGCTATCTCTATCGCGACAAGGGTGATGGACAGAAATGGAAATTTGGTCCGGTATGGGACTTTGGCAGTTCCTTCAACCGCAATAAAGACCGCTATCTCTTTGAGGGCGATGTGTGGCACAACCACTGGATTCCTGAGATATGCAAGTTCCCTGCGTTTATGGACTATGTAAAGAAAGTTTGGAAGGAGTTTTATCCTCAGATCAACAATATCTACATCTTCACAGCCGAGCAGCTAGGGCTCTTGAAGTCGGCTGCGGTGGCTGATGCTAATCGCTGGTCGGAGTATAGTGGCAACAAGGACCTGGAGAAGCGTATTAACAATGTCAATTCGTGGCTTAAGACTTCGGTGGCATGGCTCAACGAGCAATGGGGTAGCAACAATGGCAATAACAATGACGATAATACCGACTCCGAGTTGATGTGCATGTATGTATGGGTGAATGGTGAGAAAGTAGAGTACAACCTCAACTTGGTGGATAGCATTACTTTTGCCCCTAAGGAGGGTATTGTAGTAAAGGCGAAGGTGCCTACTACTTGGACCGACCAGATTTATGTATGGATTTGGGGTGATGACGTGACAACCAACGAGTTCAAAGCTAATAAGCAAGGCGATTGGTATGTATTTACCCACTATGGCAAGGAATTGAATATCATCTTCAAGAACGGCCAAGGATGGAAGGGTAATGCCAACCAGACCGAAGACCTCAAGACTACCACTAGTGGATGCTATATCATCACTCAAGAGGGCGAAAACAAAGCCAAGTTCACTGCTACCAATTGCGAGTAGGCGGTGAGGTGAGAGGTCATAGGTGAAAGGTTAGAGGTGAGAGGAAAGATATATAAAAAAGACGAGGAAACCTCGTCTTTTTTATATATCTTGCCTAAAAAATATAGCGCAGCGTTACAAGACGGCTAAAACAGCATTATTTACTCAGCACTTCCTCAATCTCCTCTTCGCTGAGGTTACGTCCTACAATCACGCCCTCTTTGTTGATGAGTATGGTGGTAGGGATGGCAGAAATGCCGTACTTATCGCTTGGTGTGTAAGGTTCTGCACGCTGGTCGCGGATATGTTGCCATGGCAATTGATCTTCTTCGATAGCTTTGAGCCAAGCTGCCTCATCGCGGTCGCAACTCACGCCTAAGATCTCCAATTTGCCTGATTGATGGTAGGATGCGTATAGTTCTTTGAGTGCAGGCATCAGTCGGCGGCATGGACCGCACCACGAAGCCCAGAAATCTACCAATACATAGTCGGTCTTACCCACCAAATCGCTCAGAGCTAGCTCGGTACCGTCTGCCTTCAGTGAAACGATGTCTAGGTATGGATTGCCAGCTGAGGTGAGCAACTCGATTTGGTATTCTGCATACACAGGTTGCAGGGTAGGCATCTCCAAACGCTCGGATGGGATAGCGGCAAACAGCTCGGCTTTCTGCTCGGGGGTGAGCATATAGAAGTGTGACAAGACGATGGAATCGCTGGTGAGGTCCTCTACGTTCTCCATGATGAGGGTGTAACCGTCTGTGATGAAGCCCTCAATGAGTGAGTCTTTTACGGTACGGTCTTCTACTGTTTCCAACTGTGCTTCCAAATCATTGTACAAGTCAACGTACTGTTCGTATGCCGTTTTCTTGGGCGTACATGCTACCAAGCATCCTAATGCCAATAGCGATAAGAAAATCTTTTTCATATTATTCGGCGTTTGCTAATGGGCTGGCTTGTGTGTAAACACGTGCTGCGAGTTCTTGGTCGAGTTGGTAGAGTCCGTAGCCGTTGTCGCCTACCATGCGGAACTTATTGACGAGGTCAGTAGCGTTCTCCTCTTCTTCTACTTGCTCATCCACGAACCAGTTGAGTCGGCTTTGGAGAGCGAAGTCTTTTTCCTCTACGGCGAGTGCCATGAGGTTGTTGATGAGGGCAGTTACTTTGCCTTCGTGCTCAAGGGTGTGTTGGAAAGCAGCGAGTGGGGAAGCCCATTCGGTGTCCACAGCAGCGATTGGCTCCAGCAGAACTCGACCGCCACGGCTTTGCAGGTAGTTGAAGAGTATCATAGCGTGGTCTTGCTCCTCTTTGAATTGGATAGCAAACCAGTTAGCGATACCAGGGTAACCTGCATCTTGGCAGTACGCTGACATACTCAGATAGAGATAAGCTGACCATAATTCAGCATTGATTTGGGCATTGATAGCCGCTTCCAGTTTCTTTGAAATCATAATAGTATCGTTTAGTGTTGTTTAGTATTGTTTAATGTTGTACACAGTTGTTTAACAAGTTTATACAAAAACTATGCCATCACATTCGGAGTTTGAATCCTGAGAGGATGGTATCGGGCTTGAAGTGGAAGACACTAGCCATCTCGCCTGCCATGCAGAAACCACAGACACGGCATTGCTCGGTGCCATATCCCAAGCACAAACTGCGGCTGCCATCGGTGTAAATGAAGTTGGTAACAAAGCACTCTTTGCCCAATTGGATCTCGCCCATAGCATTGCGCTTCATGAGTTTCAGACCCGAACGAGAGTTCATGATAGGGTATCCCTTCTTCTTGTATTGGAGCACGCGGTCAATGATAGCAGCCTTCTTGTCAGCTGGTAGCATCAAGTGCTCAGTACCTGGATAGGGTGTGTGGAAATTGATGGATATCTGCTCGATAGCCGGATTGCTTTTTGCATACTCCATGGCAGCATCTAGCGACTCATGGTTGAGGGCATTCACCACCATATTCACGCATATGTGTTTGAAGCCGGATTGGCGAATATTCTCTTCTAATCGAGCAAACGAACCTTCTCCACGAACGCGGTCGTGATATTCACCTACACCGTCCATACTGACCCAGATAGACTGTGGACGAATCCATGAGAAGTCTTGTTGTGCATTGGTGGTGACCGTCACAGAGAAGAAACCAATCTGCATAGCCGCATCAATCAGATCGTTGATGGTGCGTCCGTCCTCCTTCCATAGGGTAGGTTCGCCACCTTCTAGGTCGATGAATCTAGATCCCAGTTCATACGAATAGCGCATGTCAGCAACGATGTCTTCGAACGTGCGTTGCTTATATCCAGCACTGCCATACACGGAGCAATGCTTGCAGCGCAAGTTGCACTTGTCCGTGATAAACAATACCGTCTGCAATGGTGCACGGCGACCTAAGAAGCGCGCACGGGCAAACCATTGCGCCAAGTAGATATAATGTCCTAATGTCTTAAAGATATTCATGTTGTATTTAGTGAACGCGGCTACACCGCTACTGTTTAGAGTTTAGTGAACAAAGATATGCACGATCATCAGTATCAAACAGAAGAAGGTGCAGATATTGCGGGCAAGTAACCAACGGAAGAGGAACCAGTCCATACCCGCCTTCTTATAGCCATCCCAGTCGCCCATAGGGCCCATCCAC
>JAEIGA010017242.1_pt1 | contig 10998 bp, 8 predicted proteins | sample 9270691 | NCBI WGS metagenome assembly JAEIGA01 (sample SAMN17057246, study PRJNA624740) | gut metagenome | biome: biome; isolation source: fecal sample | host: Bos grunniens | place: China: Xizang | collected 2019 | reverse complement strand
TTCTTGCCACGGTATAAAAGATTATATACCTGCTTTCTGCTCTTTTTCAGCACCTTAGCTGCTTCATCCGGTGACAGATCATCAAAGTAGACCAAGTGAATCACCAGGCGCTGCTCTTCACTCAGATCCCCCAGCGCTGCATTGATTGCCTGCTTTTGCCCATCGGCAAGAAGCTGCTCCTCCAAAGAAGGCTCATCTGCCGGCAGCTGGGCTGCCTCCGACAGTTCAACAAACTGCAGCTTCTTTCTGTGCTTTATGTAGTCCAATGCCCGGCTGCGCCCCATCATAAACAGGTACGTCTTTAAGGAAACGGAAAAATTGTACCGGTGTTTATTCACCACAAGCTGGGTAAACACATCCAGGGCAATGTCCTCCGCGGCCTGGTAGTCACACACATAGCGGTGAATGAAAAAGACCAGATTGTCAAAATATTCTTTTACGATCTCGCTAAATGCCTCTTCGTCACCATTCAGGTAGCGGCGGTAGCTACTTGCGCCGTTATCCATGTGACTTCCTCCTTTGTGTGAAAGGCATGACCCTTTCACTGATTATACGACTGACACAGCTCCATTACTTATGATAAGTATAGCATATTTGCAAAAAAGATAAAGAGAAACCGTATCGCCCAAAGGGCAATACGGTTTTAACTTTACATATCGGGAACATCAACACCCATATGAGAATAGACAGGCTCCTCGTCGGAGGTCAGGATGATATGCTCGCCCTCCAGGGCAATATCGAAGTAGACCACCTTTCCGGGGTTATTGACGTCATCCCCCCTAAGCCGCAGCGCACCGTCCTCGGCAATTTCAAAGGACAGGTTGTACACTCCGAAAAAGGTACACACAGCACTGTATTCCGGGTCAAATAAGGAGCTTTCCATCGGGGATGCATAGAAGACGATAGAGAACAAGCCGGAAGTAGGCCCATAGTGTATGGAGCACAATTCCAACTCACCGTCACCGTCGATATCATAGGAAATACTGTTGATCAGCGGGGAGATCACTGCAGCGCCCGGCTGCCCCTCCCCAAGATTTTCAAAATACTCTGTTGCCGTCCTCCAGCAGCCGTCCCTTAACTGCCGGTCGTACTCCTCTTGGTATTGGGCAAGCTCCTGGGAGGTAGAGCCAAACCACTGCATCAGCTTCTGAGAGTAATCCGCAGAATACTGGGGTCTGAGGAAATCCTTTACCGTGTATACGCCATCTTTCTCCCTTTCAAACAGGATGATGGCCTCACCGAAGATGCTGTCCACCTCTTCCGGCACACCCTCCTGCATGCCAAAAGACATGGTAAGGTAGTACACAAACACCGCCTCTTCCCTAACATGCTCCGTCTGTCCCACAGCAGGCGTACCGCTTACAGCTTGATGAGCCAGTACGATGTGGTTTTCGGTTTTCAGCAGGCCATCGGGCTTATCGGATCTGTTGTGGTGCAAGATAGCGGAAGCGATAGCCCCATCCATTTCCGAAAAGGATATTACCATGTCCTCCGTGCCGACACTGTGCTGGGAAATAAATCCTTCCACGCCGCCGTTGCGGATATCTATGCAAACTTCATCTTGCACACTGTAAAGGTCTGCATACATGGGTCTGCCGGTCATCTCTGCGCCACCCACCAGCAGATAGAAATCCGAATCCACATCATACCGGACAACAGAAAGCCCGGAGCCGATATCTGTGCCCTTAAAGCCCTTTACATGCTCCCAGGTCAGTTCCATCCCCAGCTTTGAAAGCTGGCGCACATCGTCAAGGGTCATTTCGTGGACAGTCTCTTGGGGCTTATACGCTTCGCCCGTGCGGCAGAACTTTTCTCCATCCTTGACCTTCACATAAATAAAATTGTAGGAGCCCTGCTCTATAAACACGAGATCATCACCGTCAAGCTTGAAACGGTTGATCAGGCCCAGACCCGCTTCCCGGTCATCGGTCATGGTGATGGTATCGCCATCCTGTTTCCATGTGCCGGTACCAAAATAACTGCTGGCACTACCCTCATAGTAGGTAAAGGTGCCATCCTCATAGAGGGTAATGGTGAAGCTGCCTAAGATACCATCGTTTTCATATAAATAAGTCTTTCCTCTTACTTGGGACAAGCCGCTTTCCAAAAGCGAGATCAATTCTTTGGCTGTTTGCGGATTCGTAATGCGGTGGGTCAGCGACGGCTTGACATGGTTATCCTCCCAGACTTCCGTAAAACTTTTATTAAAGTGCAGTTCGGTATTTCCATTGACCTTTATTGTGAAATCCTTGCTCCGATCTTCGGATCTGTTTTTGGAGATCGGCTCTTTGCTGACATTGATCTTATCTATTGCCGCAAGGAATCGGTTAAGCTCCTCTTGCTCGTCGAAAACTACGCTGTTTCCTTTGTAAGTTACGGTTATCTCGGTTACATCGTCCAAAACGCCCGGCATGTTTATTTCATCATAACTGAGCTTACTTAAGCTGATTTCCTCCACGGGATTCGTCAAAAAGCAAACCGCAACTGCTATGCAGGTGACGATGGCCGCAAGGACGATCCAAAAAGCAGGCTTCTTGTAATGCAGCACGGACTTTATCCGTGCCTTTACCCCCACCTCACCGAAAGCCAGCGGGCAGGCCGCGATACTGCGTCGGCTGATACTGCACTGTACCAAAGCCTGGGTGTAGTCGGCTTTGGTTTCGCTGTCCATTTCCTTGATGACCTTTTCGTCACAGGCCAGTTCAATATCCCGGCACAAAAAGATATAGCCAAGCCACATGATCGGGTTAAACCAATGCAGTGCCAACAGCAAAAATCCCAGGGGCTTCCACCAATGATCCTTGCGGCGGATATGGGCCTGCTCGTGGGCAACCACATGGACCAAGTTCTGTCCGTCCATTTGAAAGGGCAGATAGATCCTCGGTTTGATAAGCCCTAACACGAAGGGAGAATCCACATGCTCACTTTGGAAAATATTTTCTCTCAGCAGCACCGCTGTGGATACCTTGCGTCTTAGGCGGATATAGCTGACGGCAGTGTAGATCAGCATTGCCGCGATTCCCGCAAGCCACAGATTTGCCGCCACCGGGATCCAAATCTGCAAAGGATTGGCACTGTCCATCGGGTTTGGCGCAAAGGATTCCGAAATAACCGGATTGATCATACTGTTCAGAGCGCTGATGCCGGTATGGATCTGGGGTGTAGCGTCCATCATAATTTCCGGACTGATGGTTTCGGCGCTAGGGATCAGACTCAGCACGCTTTCAAAAGAAAACGGGCAGATCAGCCTTACCGCCACAAAGCCCCAAAGCAAAACGCTTGCCCACTTGGGCGCTTTTTTCAAAAGTATCCTAAGGAGCAAAACCGCAAACACAAGCCAGCTTGCCGAAATGCTCATATTGACGATCTTTAAGAAAACTTCACTCATAGTCAGTCTCCTTTCCGGATACGGTCGATCATGCGCTGCAGCTGTTCCAATTCCTCCCCGGAAATATCCCGGCGTTTGGTAAAGGCAGCCACAAAGGCCGGCAAAGAGCCTTGAAATTTTTCTTCCACCATTTCATTGATCTCCCGCTGCTGGGCTTCCTCCTTGGAAACAAGAGCCGTGATCTTACCATCCTCGTTTTTCAGAACGCCCCGCTCCCCCAGCCGCTTGATAACGGTGTAGGTGGTGGTACGCTTCCAGCCAAGCTGATCCTGACACAGCTTTACCAGCTCCACCGCCGTTACCGGCTGGTGCTGCCACAGGATCAGGCAAAAACGGTACTCACTTTCGTGGATCTTAGGGATCTCCATGATATATACCTCCTTGTCTACTGCGTTAGACTTTAATTATAGTCTACACCATTAGACAACCGATGTCAATAGGATTCTGCACATTTATAAATCTTCTTTGACTTAGCGGTCAATCTATTGTACAATACTTTCAAAATATGGTCGCTGTTTTTATAACAGCACTTTACCGGAAAGGAGACTCTATATGCTGCCGGTGTTGTATATTGTCGTTCCGTGCTACAACGAGGAGCAGGTGCTTCCTCTCACCGCCGGAATGTTTCTTCAAAAGCTGAAGGAGCTGGCGGCTGATCAAAAGATCAGCCACGACAGCCGCGTTCTTTTTGTGGATGACGGCTCTAAGGATTCCACTTGGCGCATCATTACAGACCTTGCAAAGAGGGATGTCCATTTCTGCGGCATCCGTCAAAGCCGCAACCGGGGTCATCAGAACGCCGTTCTTGCAGGTCTTATGGAAGCCAAGGACCGCTGCGATATCACCATTTCCATTGATTGTGACGGGCAGGATGATCTGAACGCTATGGACACCATGGTAAACGAGTATCTAAACGGCTGTGAGATCGTTTACGGTGTGCGCAGCAAGCGGGATACCGACACCTTCTTCAAGCGCTTTACAGCGGAAAGCTTCTATAAATTGCTTAAGGGAATGGGTGTGGATACCGTGTACAATCACGCGGACTACCGTCTTGTATCCAGCCGTGTACTCAAAGAGTTTTCCAATTTTAAAGAGGTAAACCTCTTCCTGCGGGGCATGTTCCCTCTGGTGGGCTTCAGATCCACCAGCGTATATTACGAGCGCCGTGAACGCCTGGCGGGAAAGAGCCACTACCCCTTAAAGAAAATGCTGGCCCTTGCTTTTGACGGCATCACCAGCCTGAGTGTGCAGCCACTGCATTTTATCATGGGCCTTGGCTGTTTTATCGCGTTTCTGAGCTTTATCGGGGTCGCATGGTCTGTCGTTGTTGCACTGTGCGGTAATTCTGTTCCCGGTTGGGCAAGTATGACCTGTATCATCTGCCTGCTTGGCGGCGTTCAGCTCACATCCTTGGGCGTTTTAGGTGAATATGTGGGCAAAATTTACATGGAAGTAAAACAGCGCCCCCGGTATATCATCAGCGAGCGCACAGACAACTGGAGGGATCCTGATTGAAGAAGAATCGGATCCTTCTATGCTGGTCCATGCTCCTGTCTGCTCTTTTTATCGGCCTTGCCTCCAAGAGTTCTCCCCTGTATCCTCTGAATGACTGGGTGGATGTAAACTGCTTTTTCACCATGGGCAGATCCCTTTTGGACGGCATGGTGCCTTACCGTGACCTGTATGAGCAAAAAGGACCGGTCCTTTACTTTGTCTTCGCAATTATCTCCCTATTCTCCCGGGAAAGCTACTTGGGCGTTTACCTTTTGGAAGTGGTAACCTACGGGTTATTTCTCTACTTTTCCGGCCTGATCGCCCAGCTGTATCTGGGCAAAACACGCATCGTTTATCTTTTGACCGCCATCATTGCCGCACTGCTGCCCATGTCCTGGTCTTTCACCCACGGGGGCAGTGTGGAACAGCACAGCCTTTTTATCATCGCCTATGCACTGTACACCTTTCTGCGGGCCATGGGTGAAAACCGTGCCCTTACCAAAAAGGAAGCGCTTATAAACGGTGTGTTTGCGGGCATGCTGCTTTGGATCAAATATACCATGCTGGGTGTCTATCTGGGTCTTGCCCTTTTTGTGCTGGTATGGTATCTTACGACCCGCCAGTCATGGAAGCAGCTTTTTGCGACTATCGGGCAATTTCTGCTTGGCATCGCCGCTGTCAGCAGCGTTGTCTTCGTGTATTTTGCCATCAACGGTGCTTTGACCGATCTGTTCACCTGCTATTTCTATAACAACATCGTCCTCTATCCATCCGAGGCAGAAGGGCCCCGGCTGTTGTTGATCGCAGAATGCTTGGTCGATGGGCTCAAACGCAATGGGTGTTTTGCATGGATGCTACAGCTGGGCATCGTGTGGACAGCATGGAATATCTTTAAAAACTGGCGCACCGCCCTGATGCTGATCCTTTCCTTTTTGGGGCTGACATTGGGCACCTACTGGGGATGCAAGGGCTGGGATTACTACGGATTTATCTTCGCTGCCTATGTCATTTTCGGACTAGTCGGCATTGTACAGCTGTTGCGGTATTTGGGCCTGCGCAAGGTATTGATGAAGGTTATTCATAATTCTCCCATCCCCTTCTTTGCTGCCCTTATCGTCACCATGGCGATTTTGATAAGCTCCGCATTCTCCCACGATCAAAATATGTATCTTACCAAGTATGCCCGTGAGGATACGGTGCAGTACCGATTCGCCCAGATCATCCAGAGCGTGGAAGATCCCACCCTTTTGAATTATGGCTTCCTTGACGGAGGCTTCTACTATGCCTCCGGCGCAAGACCCGCCTGCCGGTACTTCTGTTACTATAATATTGATTCTACCGATATGTGGCAAAGCCAAAAGGAATGTATTGAAAACGGTGATGCGGATTTTATCGTGACCCGTAAATATCCTTTGGGTAACTACTCCCCGAACTCTTCCAAATACCGGCTGGTGGATCAGGCAGACTTTCTGTTCCGTCAGAATCTTAACTTCACTTACTACCTATATCAAAAGCTCCCGGATTGACCCAAGGAGCGCAGTCATAAGGAAAGCCGACAGCTTTGAAAAAGCTGTCGGCTTATTTCTCTTAAGTTAGAGTTTTATTCCTTGCACTGGGTCATCGCCCGGAAGGCTTCCAGTGTCTCCTCCTCGGTATCGTACAGGCCAACGTACATCTGGTTACCCATGATGCTGGAAAGGGCGTCCTGCACCCGGTCCACCATCACCAGCTTATGGCCGTAGCGCTCCATGATATCCTCATGGCTCAGCACAAAGTCCTTGCCGTCCCGACGGCCCACAAAGCCACAGTAATAGTGGGGACGGTCCAAAGGCATGTCCGACTTATCGAAGACCATCATATCCGCCCACATTTTATAGACGTCCACGCCGTTGGCGTAGTTCTCCATGTCAGGAGCAATGCCTCCGGGAGGACGCATATTTACTTCCAGTCCCAAGATATCTCCGGCCTTACCCAAGCCCTTTTGATCCCGCTTCAGGATGAAGAACTCCAAATGGACATAACGGCTGCGTACATTGAATGCCTTCACTGCCCGGCGGCCCACATCCACCATGCTTTCCGGCAAATCCTTGACGATGTAGAACACGGAATTATCCTGATTGTTCATCACATCCATCAAAGAATTGGGGGTCACATTGCCGGTCTCCAGTACAGGCTCGCCCTTGGAGTTGATAATGGCATCGTATGTACGCACCTCACCGTCCACGAACTCCTCCATAATAAACTGCACGGAATTGTCCTTGGTCGCAAAGAAAAACTCCAGCTGGGAGTCATCCTGCAGGCTGTATGTACTGCCGGCGCCTACACCGTTATCCGGCTTGACTACCACCGGATAGCCCACCTTATTGGCAAAGGCCTTTGCCTCTTCAAAATCTCCTACCAGATGGTATCTGGCCGTGGGGATGCCTGCCTCCGCATATTTTGCCTTCATAGCAGACTTAAATTTCATGGGTGCCATATCCTCGGACTTAGGTCCTGTGGTGATATTGAAAGCGGTCCGCAGGGCTGCATCCCGCTCCAGCCAGAATTCATTATTGGATTCCAAATAATCAATTTTGCCGTGCTTATAGGTCAAAAATGCGACCGCACGGAAGACCTCATCATAATTACCCAGATTGGACACCTTGTAATATTCATCCAGAGAATCCTTCAGCTGCTGGGTCAGCTCATCATAGGGGCAGTCACCGATGCCCAGTACCCGCATCCCGTTTTTCCGAAGCTCAGCGCAGAAGCGCCAGTAGTTGGCCGGAAAATTCGGGGATAAAAACACAAAATTCTTCATTTTTCTCTCCTCTCTTTAATCTAAAAACTGGGGCAGATAATGTTCTACCATTTTAAACCACCACGGCCAATCGTGGTCCACATCATGTCCCCAGAAATCCACTTGGGCATGAATACCCTTTTCATAAAGCACCTGTGCCAAATGGGCAGTGCTGGCCTTCAGCTGATCTTCCCAAGCACCCTGTCCTACCACGAACAGCATCTTGCGGCTGTTATACATGCCAATGTAGGGGTGATCCGGGCTCATGTTGGACAGGTAACAGCAGGGGGTGTTCTGATACAGCAGATCGTCCATGTAGTCGCCAAAGAAATCCTGAGAATCGTACAGACCGGAGATGGCAAACACACTGTCAAACAGGTCCGGCCGGCGGAAAAACAGGTTTCCTGCATGCATCGCACCCATAGACGCGCCAAACACCAGTATACCCTGATCGTAGCCGTTGGCAATGCCGCTTAAATGGCGGATGGTAGGCACCATCTCCTCCACCACGTAATTGTACCAGCGCTCATGGTTTTCGATCCGCTGACGATTAGATAAAGTGGTATTGGCATAGGCCTCACCGTCAATGCAGTCTACAGAATAAACGGTACATTTTCCCGCCTCGATCCAAGGGGCAAAATAGTCGATCATTTTAAAATTTTCAAAATCAAAGAAGCGGCCGCCCTGGCAGGGCACAAACAGCACCGGCTTACCGACATGTCCGTAGACCTTAAATTCCATATCCCGGCACAGATGAGCGCTGTAATGGCGCATATATTCTATCTTCATCACTGTACTCCTAAACACTCCATAAATATCGGTATTTGCTTTTCCCAGCAGGCCTCGCAATGGGTGCCTCCGGGGATGATCCGCAAGGTCATATCCACATGCTTATCCAGCAGTGCCTGTGTTGCCGCCCCAAGAGCCTTGGCATTATCCGTGTGGTTATACATCTCCACACTGCCGTAGTCCAAATAAATACAGGTATCGTTTTTGATATCTGCGTCCTCGATAAACTTAAGCACCTTTTCTACATCCACCCACAGGCTGGCAGACAGGCAGGCTGCCCGCTGGAATACATGGTTATAGCAGCAAGCACCGTACAGTGCCATCAGACCGCCCATGGACGAGCCACAGATCAAGGTATTCTCCCGCTGGGGCAGAGTGCGGTAATTGCAGTCGATCCGGGGCTTGAGGGTATTCACCAGCCAGTCCATATACAACTTGCCCTGTCCTTCGATCTTCCCCAATGTGCCGTTATCGTGATCAAAGGGAGAATACTCCCGCAGCCGGCCGTTGCCAACATGGTTACATTCCACCGCCACAATGATCATCTGTTTGCGGCTGCGCTGCATATAATCGTTCATGCCCCAGGATTTTCCATAGGTGGCATCGGAATCGAAGAATACATTGTGCCCATCGAACATATACATCACAGGATACCGTTTTTCCGATTCCCGTTTGTAGTTGGCCGGCAGATATACATAGACCCGCCGCTTGGCGCTGCCTGTCAGGATGGGGATCGCCATCTCCCACTTTCTTACCATGGCACACTTCCTCTCTCCAAAATAGTATTTTTACAGTATACCCACCTTTGCTGTCATTGTCAACCATTGCGACCAACGCACAAGGTTTTTAAACGTGGATTGCCGTTGACTTGCAGGGCAATGCATGGTATACTGAATCCAAATTTTGCAGGAGGGCTTACAATGAACAAAGTGATCGTACCCACCGGCTACAAGCCCGTCTTAAACAGCTACGATCTGCAGCGGGCTATTGCACAGATCAAAGCCATGTTTCAAGAGGAATTTACCGGCAAGCTGCACTTAAAGCGCGTCTCCGCGCCGCTGTTTGTGGCATCCCAGTCCGGCCTGAACGATAACCTCAGCGGCAAGGAACGGCCTGTCAGCTTCGATATCCCCGCCATGGGTGCAGATGCCCAAGTGGTACATTCCCTGGCAAAGTGGAAGCGCCAAGCCTTGCAGAAGTACGGCTTCGGCATCCACGAAGGTCTGTACACCGATATGAACGCCATCCGCCGGGATGAAAGTTTGGATAATCTCCACTCTATCTACGTAGACCAGTGGGACTGGGAACGGATCATCTTGAATGAGGACCGCACCCGGGAGTATCTGGAGCAGACTGTCCGGCAGATCGCCGCCACCATTTCCCATGTCAGCATCAAGCTGAACTGGGATTTTCCCCAGATCAGTGTTCAACTGGATCCCAACGTCACCTTTATTACCTCCCAGGAGCTGGAGGATCTGTACCCGGACCAACCCCCGGAGCAGCGAGAATATCTGTTCTCTAAGGAGCACAAGACCATCTTTGTGCTGCAGATCGGCGGCAAGCTCCGTTCCGGCATCCCCCACGGCTCCCGTGCCCCGGACTATGATGACTGGACACTGAACGGTGACCTCATCTACTATAACGAGGTCCTGGACTGCGCTTTTGAGATATCCTCCATGGGCATCCGTGTTGACCCGGCAGCCATGGACTATCAGCTGACCGCTTCCGGCTGCGATGACCGCAGAGAACTTCCCTTCCACCGCCAGCTTCTGGCTGGCCAGCTGCCTCTGACCATCGGCGGCGGTATCGGTCAGTCCCGGCTTTGTATGCTGCTGATCGGCTGTGCCCACATTGGTGAAGTACAGACCAGCCTTTGGGATGAAGATACCCTGCGTATCTGCAAAGAAAACAACATCCCCCTTCTTTAATACAAACGAAAAGCAGAGCTGCAAGCAGCTCTGCTTTTATATATATTCTGAAGATTACTCCTCGCTTGCCTTGTTCAACAGCAGGTTTGCCACGATACCCAAGATCAGAGCGCAAGCGGTGGTGGTCAGGGTGACCTTGCCGATAGCCATAGCCATGCCGCCGATACCGGTGATCAGGATCACGGCAGTAACAAACAGATTCTTGTTCTGGTTCAGGTCTACCTGCTGGATCATCTTCAAGCCGGAGCAGGCAATAAAGCCGTACAGGGTAATGCATACACCGCCCATAACACAACCGGGAATGGAATCCAGGAAGGCAACAAAGGGAGAGATGAATGCAATCAGCACAGCGATGATAGCAGTTGTGGTGATGGTGGCCACAGAAGCGTTCCGGGTAATCGCCACGCAACCAACGGACTCACCATAGGTGGTGTTGGGGCAACCACCGAAGATAGCGCCGGCAATGGAGCCTACGCCGTCACCCAGCAGGGTGCGGTGCAGACCGGGATCTTCCAGCAAATCGGTATCAATGATGGAAGACAGGTTCTTGTGGTCTGCGATATGCTCAGCAAAGACCACAAAAGCCACAGGAACATAAGCAACAGCCACAGTAGCGATAT
>JAEIGA010017241.1_pt1 | contig 10999 bp, 8 predicted proteins | sample 9270691 | NCBI WGS metagenome assembly JAEIGA01 (sample SAMN17057246, study PRJNA624740) | gut metagenome | biome: biome; isolation source: fecal sample | host: Bos grunniens | place: China: Xizang | collected 2019 | reverse complement strand
TTCATAACGTTGTACTTTAGAGTGTTATTGATTTGTTTTCACTCTATAATGTCACAACGAAGAAAAGGTAACCAGATTTATCCGATATTGTGAATATAAATTGACTTTGGATGTTCTCCAAGTACGTCGTGGGTCACATTGCAGATCCAGAGTTCGAATCCAACGGCGCCGTATCGTTCTGCAAGCGGGCCTGTAAGGATATAAGTCGCGCCATGCTGATTATGGGCCTTCATTATGAGCTTGGCAATGAATTCTCCAGGCTCATTGTTATCAGAAACGGTAATGCTGACTTCACTTCTGCCGCCATTGAGTTTGTCGACAGCTTCAAGGAACAGGTCGCTTCCATACACCATCTGATTCTCCTCAAGAGTATGGTTCGGAACATCTGCATACCAACCCGACTGCGGGCCTTCTGCAATTTTAAAGAAACGGATTGTTTTAAGCATGATTTTGTGGTTTTGAGTTTCGGCAAAGGTATATGATAGTTTTTGAATAAATCACAAATCGACCTCCTACATAACTCAGAGGCCGATTTGGAATTTCAATTCATTTTTATAAGGGCATCATTCTGTTGGCAAATGATCAGTAGGATCAAGCCAGAACATCTTCATCCAATTATATCTGACCGGCTGGTTGCCTTCCCCAATCGGAATGAAGAATTTCCACACATACGGTATAGGGGTGAAGATGCCATAATGCACATGAGGCGGTGTATTCTTAGCATTTCCCGAATTTCCAAGGGTCCCTATTTGAGATCCGCACGACATAAAGCTCCACTTAGGGTAATTAATTTCATCCAAGTGAAGATACATATGTACTCTCCACTTTGGTCCAAGGACGAATACTGCATTACCTGCCGTATCATTCATGTATCCGCTATAAATGATGAGTCCACCACTCTGGCATCTGACTGGCGTACCGATTTTACCGAATATATCAACTCCAGTGTGTGGATGTCCGGAACAGCCTCGCGTCCATGGCCAATGCCAGAAACTTTGATGATTATATGAGCTAGCTGTACCGCAAGGCATCTCCTTGAATTCAGGAAGAAGATAACCGATTCCTATTATTATCAGAATAGGAACAAATAAGATTGTCAGGAACTTTTTCATTGTGACTTAGTGTTGATTCACTATATAATGTCACATTAGAGAAAAGGTAATCAGAAGTATCTTATGACATCATGAAACCAGCCTGCAGGATTAGTCAGCAGTTGGAGAGGATACTCCCAGAACACTCTACCTATGGCCTTTAAGACGCCTCCTTTCGGGGTTGCGAGAATCAGAGATATCATAGCAAGATGAACGAATGATATGAAAGACACAGATTGTGCTATTCCGCAGTTCTCGATATCATTCTGCGTAAATCGTGTCTGCTTTATGAATGCATGTACATGGAAAGCATATGTGAATGCGATGAGCGCGTCGAAGATTATCATGTAGTGACTGTCGCCAGCAAACCTGAACGGAAATATCATCAATGTATATATCGGAATGCAGTAGGGCGACAATGTGATTGGCAGGTATCCTACTTTCGGCGGATCGTAATGAACAAAACATTCCCTACCTCTGACCACGAATTCATGTATCTTTCTAAAGAATACCAGGGCAACAAGAGTATGGGTCAGTTCATGCGTGAACTTCATAAACCAATTAAGATTATGCTTACCTTTCACGATAGTAAGAATCATCAGAAAGACAACATAGGCGGCAAAGCCGGCAATCAGTCCCACATAATTTCCTGTATGTCTCCAATCCCAACCTACTCTGACACACATGTCAACCGCATTCTTACCAAGGGAGGTAATGAGCACTCCCATGTATAGAACAGACAACAGGCTGAATAATATTATAGATCCTTTAGATACTATATATGAGATTTTCTCTTTCATTATTCTTCTTTGTCTTTTTCTTCCTCTACATTCAGGGCAGCCATACTGATTCCGTTCTCAGCATAGAACCTTTCGTCTTCCAACAGCTCCTTCAAAGCAGCTCTTTCAACAGCAGCACGTACCGCTTCCTCAGCAAATTCATCGTTTTCAATGAGCTTGGCTGCTATGTCCTTGAACTTATTCATACACTTGTTCTTTTTAGTCTTGGCAGAATCAGCGTTGCGCATTCCAAGAATGCTTGCTATCTGATCCATCGGTTTATGACCCCAGTAGAAATGCTTAAGAAGTGTCTTGCAGTCTGATGGAAGCGAATCAAATACTCTATCCAGAAACTCGTCCTGACTCTTCTGCTTTTCATCTACTGATATGTCTTCACATTCTTTATGTAGATTATCCGTAATTGTAACCAGATTATCAGTAATAGGAGACTTCTTTCGGCTAAGATTGCTGGCAGTGAACTTTCCGATTTGCACCAGATAGCTAAATAATGCACCCTCACGGGAAATAACCACAGCACCACTTTTTACCTTTTGCAACAGCACGATCATAGACTCCTGGAATACATCTTCTATATCCTCATGGGTAAGATTACCTAAAGAGGATGTCTGTCCAAGAATCGATGCGAATCCCGGCTTCATGTTTCTGCAGATATGCTTCCATGCGCGTTCGTCATTCTGCATTATACCTATGAGTAATTGCGAGTCTGTCATTTCCCTCTAAGACAAAATTGATATTCCAACAAAATTAGAAATTATATTTCAAAAAGGCGACATCATGCCATCCACAGACTACGTTGTGTGCCATTTTATAGTTGCTTAAATGTTACTCTTTGTATTTCGGCATTATCTCCTGTTATATGAAGAATACTATATCCTTCATTTCCATCGCAAATTTGATATTTAGGTAAATCCTTGTCAAAGGCGAATCCAATAGCTGGGGCTGAAGAGTATATCGCACTTTTGAGATGCTGTGTCATAGGATAATGAATATGTCCAAATAGCACTAGCTTAACCCTCTCAAGGTTACTAATACGCTCTTTGAATTCTTCTCTATTTTCCAATAGTTTCTTATTCATCCATCCTCCAGGTTCTATAGGTGAATGATGCAGAACTATACATATAGGAGAATCCGAATTGCTCGCAACATGCTCAATGTAATGCAAATCTTGACTCTTAAGTTCCCCTCGTGCTCTATTCCTAGAGGGGTCATCTAGGTCGGGAATAGTCGAATCTAATATAACGAATTTCCAATCGCCAATCATGACTTCACCGTTTACTTTACAAAACTTCATCACATGCATCATATTGGAGAGATTATCATGATTACCTGGGCAAATATATGTCGGAATTCCTAACGAAGCCATTGCCTTATCAACATAATCGTACGCCCACACAGATCCCTTATCAGCAATATCACCACTAATCAATATTGCATCTATATCTTGCTCCCTAGCAATTCTTTTAATTGCCATATCAAAATGGGCTCGAGTATCTGTTTCCCATATCGGTTTTCCATTGTCAGCAATATGAAGATCGGACATGTGTATTATCTTCATTCCTTAAATATCTATAGCATTCTTAAAGTAACCGTTAGAGTTCATAAGTTCATATGGTGAACCTGTCTCTATTACGTTGCCATTCTGCATTACTATGATGTTATCACACTTCTTGATTGAACTTAGTCTATGAGTAATGATAATTTTTGTGAGTCCATCAATCTGATCGATGGCCTTCATGACGTTTTGTTCAGTATCGAAATCCAATGCTGATGTCGCCTCATCAAGAATCAAAATAGGAGCTTGCTTTAATAGAGCTCTTGCTAGTGAAATACATTGCTTTTGACCGCCAGACATACATGCTCCCCTATCACCTATCTGAGTATCATAACCTAACGGTAGGCTCATAATAAATTCATGCAGTCCCAGACTTTGAGAAACGCGTATTACATCTGCCATTCCTGCATTTGGATTTCCAAATGCTATATTATAGAATACGCTATCATTAAAGAGCATTGAATCTTGGCTTACGTAAGCAATATTGTCCCTCAAGGCTCCCAACTCAATCTGACGTATATTGCATCCAAACAATTTGATATCACCTTCGCTATACTCTAGGAATCTAGGGAGAAGCTTAGCTAGCGTTGATTTTCCAGAACCTGTATGACCAATTATTGCAACCTTACTACCTTTTTCAATTGAAAAAGAAACTCCATTAACTGCTTTGCTTAATCCCTTACCGTATGAGTATGAAACAGTCCTCAATTCAAGAGCTGGATGAGAACCATCTATTAGTTTTGAATTAGATATATCAACTAATGAAACTTGAAGATCATTCTCAGGAACATTTAGAACTGTATTTATACGATCTACAGAAGCTTGAGCTTTTCGTATACCATAACCAGCTCTCGCGATGTCAGAGATACAAGGGATGATAGAAGAAAATACTATCAAGAAATAAATGAATTCCTCTGCTCCTAATGTAGATTCTCCTGTAAGAATCAGTTTTCCACCGTAATACAGAAGCAATGCCATCACTGCAGAAACTGTAAAGTCAGATAATGGAAATACTAAACTATAGTGTCTATTCGTTCTATTAAAGGCTTTACGTGTAGAGTTACTAACTTCCTTAAAAGAAGAGATCATGCGTGCTTCTGAATTGTAGGCTTTAATATTTAGAAGCAAAGCAAGAGACTCATCAAACTTAGAAAGTAACTTGCCTCTATGTATTTGACCGACCATCGCATATTTCTTAAGAACATATCCAACTGCCACCAATACAAAAATACAGATTAATAGCAGGCCCATCGAGTACCATGTAAGCGATGCTGTAATGCTGAAAAGTGTAGCCAGATACACTATTATCTTTGTTGGGTTCTTGATTAAAATATCCATCAGTGAACCTAAACTATAATCGACTTCTTCAGCATCATTTGTAAGTCGAATCATTACGTCGCCTCTATTATCTTTTTCAAAGTATCCTATTGGCATCAATGTAATTTTACGATACAGTTCGTTTCGGATATCTCTTAGGATACCAGTACGTACAGGGACTCGTACATATGTTGCAAAATAAGAAGTTGTATTTGCAAGTAGAGACATAATAAAGACGAACAAGCTAATCAGTAACAATGTTACTGTTGTACCGTTCTCAGCAATTTGCTGTTGCAAGAAGTACAAAGCATTGCACTTAGATATCTCCAAAAACGAAGCATAAGAATGTACCTCGCTAAAACTTGCGGGTTCTAATACCTCGTTTGAAATACCAAACAATATCTGCAAAACTGGTATTATTGCTGCAAAACTGAATACACTAAAGACAGAAGATATAAGGCTTAATATTATATTAATGGCGATCCTCCATAGATATGGAGGAACATATTTACAGAATAGTTTAAGGAAATCAATCATATTGAGACTAGGACTAGAAATGAAGTTTTATACCTGCATTCCAATTGCGGCCTAAACCATAAAACATATATACGCCTTCCGGATCAACTTCTTTTTGAGTTGACGACACATTTGATGGGTTCCAGGCCTTCTCAATATAAGTTGAATCCAGAACATTATTCATCATGCAGAAAAATGTCATTCTCTGTTTACCGATACTAAGTTCGTACGAAGCACGCAAATCAAGACATCCATATGCTGGAATCTCCCATGGATCTGCGACAAACATTTCCTGACCCAATTTCAAGCTACCACCTGATAATGAATAGAAAGCATAATTTCGTCCATAGAAAGTATAGCCTCCGCCTATTCTAAAACCATCAAATGGAGTAAACATAACGTCTAATGCAGCTGTAGTCTGAGCTGAGCCTCCCACTTTGATACCCTTCATATTAATTATAGCCCATGCATGATTTTCTGCACCAGGGGTAGTTATCTCTCCATCTGGAGTAACTGCCTGACTACTCAAATTATAGGCATAACCTTTCACTTTATCGCTAGTCCATTTCCAATCTCCAAGTGATAACATCGCATTAAGTTCTACCCATCTAGCTGGTCTAGCTTTGAGTTCAAATTCGAGACCCATATGGCGTGAATTTACACCTGTCATATTGATATAATACTGCTCGACAATTTTTCCTTTCTTAGTCATGGACTTATCAATCCATTCAGTAAGATATCCATTTACACCGACTCCAATATACTCATTATGATAAGCGTAACCAAGTTCAACTGTGGCGCTTTTCTCATTTTCTGCCATGTCATTTATGACATTCGAAGATGTAGCAGACATGAAGGCTCCAGACTTAAAATATGGGGCTCTTGAGATAAATCCTCCATTCACATATACATTATGGTTAGGATTAATATTATAATTTGCGCCAGCCTTTAGTGTTCCACCCCAATAATTTGCATTTTTCGAGCGAGACTTATCTCCTGAATGATACAATCTATCATATTTCCAGTAAGTAGTATGAGACAGAGAACCCGATAGGAATGCACTTAATCTATCTATCGTATACTCAAACTGCGTAAATAAGCCCTTTTGGAGTACATGCGAGTCATAATCCCTATATGCAACATCGCCCAAATAGAGATGTTCATTCATCCATTCATCAGTTGCAAGAATATTATTTTCAATCATCACCTCTCTTCTGCATGGATCTACGTAATATTCTCCTCCAAACAAATCTACCAAACGATTAGTGTGTGCGCTAATGAAATACTTAGCCTCAATACCAGCATAAAACTTAATATTTGGCGTCAGAAATGAAGAATACGTTGATGTCAATCCATATGTATTCAGTTTTCCGTCTATCTGAGTCATTACAAGTTGAGAACCTGTTTCTGATGCTGAATTGATAGACTCAATTTTGGCGTAGTCATATGTACCATCTGGACGACGAAACTTAGTATTCAAAATGCCATAATCCGTTGCAAACCAATCATACTCACTATAGTTATTTTCGTCTGCTTTACCACTATAACTTCCACCTCGACCGAAAGCAGCAAACACATTGGTATTTAGTTTCGACTGATCATTGATATCCCAGTTGTGAGTTAGCGATATGAATGGCTTATGATATTCAGCGTAGTCCGCTGTCTTTCTCTGACCTTGTGAATCGAAGCCATAGTCTGGATTATATTCCCTCCAATCTTTAAGATTATATAGTTGTCTTACCTTTGCCCACTCAGCACTAGTCAAAGCATTAGAACGAGAATAATGTTTTTGCGGAGCTCCGAAACCAGTAAAAATCAACTGATGATTATCACCAATTAGTTTTGTAGCATTTACAAAATAGCTGTACATCTCAAAATCACCACCTTGGAAATATCCATTTCCAGAAGTCTTACTTCCCAAAAGACTCAAGGACCATCCGTTATCCAATAATCCAGAATTAATTGCAAAAGTCAGTTTGTTATATCCATGGCTACCAACGCTAAGACTAGCCATACCTCCTTGAGCAGCATGAATTCCTTTAGTAACGATATTGATTGTTCCTCCGACAGAAGGAGCACTTACCTTGCTCGTTCCAACACCTCTCTGTGTCTGCATAGTTGCTGTAACATCACAGAGATTAGCCCAATCCGACCAATACACGGATCCCGTCTCCATGTCATTGATTTGAATACCATTGACGAGAATAGCAATATTAGAATTATCAAATCCTCGCATATAGATTTCGGAGTCGCCCCATCCGCCTCCCTGCCTATTAGCATGTACGCCAGGAGTATATTTTAATATCTCTGTGAATTCTTTTGACCCAAGGCGTTCCTGAATATAATGCCCAGTTATTGTACTAGCACTTACTGGAGTAACCCTCTCAGTGCTAATCGAAGAAGTAACTATCGCATCGGATAGTGTATACACATCACTTTCCATCTGAAGCCTACCCAAATCAGCCTTACCCTTAACCTCAATGATAAGATCTTTTAATCCCAAACCACTAAGAGTCAAGGTCGTTTGCGGAACGGAAATATCAATAATGAATTCACCATTGAGATTAGTGAGAGAATGATTGTATGATTCGTTATCTTTCACAATCACACCTGCAAGAGGGTTACCATCGGACTTTAGGTATACGACTCCTGAAACTTTATTCTGTGCAAACGCGGATGCTGCAAGAAATAGGAAAATTAAAATTACTATTCTTCTCATATATTCGTAAAAATCCATCGCAGCAAAAATTCCCAGCTACGAAGATATCGTATTTAATCTACAATTATTCTAAGAAAACTTACTATGCTAACAGACGATATTTGAACACCTCAAATTCATGTGTATATTCTACAAAGATAAAAATTTATCTCCATAATGGTATCCTATTAACTCATAATCATCCCATGGTGGCAGGACGTATAATTGGTTTTTATCGTGTCGCTTGTGCCTTTTAACTCAGAGCCTCTAAACTAAGTCTGTTATATAACTACTATTTCAACAGTTTCCCAACTCCTTTAATAACGGCTCTGCCAATCTTTCTCTCCAGTCCTTGCTTAGTGGTTGGGATTCCTGTAGATTGGGAAATACTTCTCTTGATCTTGTCAACTCCGATAGCTCTTCTAACAGAAAATGACGTTCCTGGAATATTAAAAATCTTCATAATAATTTTCTTAATTATTGATTAATAGTTTATTGCGGTGCTTTATTACTATACCACTTATTTACTAGTGAGCAATATCCCAATTCTTTCATCTGATCATATTTAAAATCAAATCGCGACTTTGTTCTACTTCCTGTGGCGACATAACGGATGCATTCCTGCATATACTTGTCGATCTCTTTCAATGACTTATCTGTGGTTATCAAAGGGAAGTACCACCACGACCAATTGACTTCGCTTGAGGATTCTGAGGTGTACAGCTTTTTGTTGAAATGCTTTATGAATGCTTTGGCAGCCATCCACCCTTCCTTGCCTGTCGATTCGCGCCAACGTTTGATAGCACGTGCTTTGCGCCTCATCTTGGCTTTGAGTTTCTGTACGGAGACTCTACTGACGTCAATATCCTTTCCATCGCACTCAAACCCCAGGAATATCCACGGTTCTCCAAGGGAAGTTTCAACCTCCTTATCGTGATTGATGGAAAGATTGTACTGAGCAAGAGACTCATGGAGTCTAAGTTTCGCGTCTGCAAGAGTTTGTTTATCCTTTGAAAAGATGATGATATCGTCAGAGTATCTGCAATAGATGATTCCAGGCATATTCTCGAACTGTCGGTCTAGTCCCGTGAGGAACACATTGGCGAAGAAGACTGCATAGGGCATTCCTGCCATGACACCCTTTTTCTCTTCAATCAAGTTCCCCTCATCCATCACATGAAGGTCTCGAAGAACAGATGCAAAGAAATCATATAATGGCTTATCGTCAGCAAAGAGACCCTTAAGCATAGGGAGAAGCAGTTCCACATCAATTGAGTTGAAGTAGTTGCTAACATCAAGCTTATATGAATGATACTCAGATATATCACACATAGCTAGCAGACGTCTCCAAGCATCCTTAGCACTATATTTCGGACGAAATGAGTACAAGTTATCTGAAAAATAGCCGTCGTACTTTCTAATCATCATCCATGTTAAAAGCTTCAGAACCATTGATTCATCCTCAGGCAAAGAATATACGATACGTTTCTTAGAACTACCAGACTTAGCGATTCGCTTCTTCTGAGGAATAGAAAGATGCTCTCCCTCAAGAATTCTCTTAACTACCGGCAGATATCTTCTCTGTCTGACGTATTGGAATAGTTCTTGGGCATCTGATATACGGCAATATGTTGGATCGACCTTCCTTTCGTAAAATTCGATCCAAACACTCTGATTCTCTAGTTTATGAAGTAATGACATAGATTCAATTTAAAAAGAGGAGAAAAGGTTTGAAACCGAAAACTTTTCGGTACTGGCACTTATATAGGCAGACTGCCTGCAAAGCCATTCTGATTGCCTATACTGGAGCCCCAACAGGCGCTAAGCGTTCTCCTCTTTTGTTGCCATTTTACTCAAAAGCCTTTCTGATACGCTCTATGACGTATTCCTTTTCATTGTCGCACTCGAAGTAGAACCTTCTGACCTCGACGCCATTCTCTGCACATAAAGCTTCAGTCTCCTGAACCGAATATCTCTTTACCTTGCTCAGATGTACCAAAAGAATGGCCACCTTATTATCGCCCTTTGTAAGAAGTAGGTTGATTGGCATAGCGTGGGCAGGAGCATAAGGGAACATCGCACCAATCTCCACCTGGCATCCCAGGTCGGAACTCTGAATATAGCCAAGAATCTTCGTATTTAGAGGCTCAGAGAGAGTCTCATACTTGATCACATTGGAGATATCCCTGATGTGCCGGAAATCGTATATCCCCTCATAATCACCCTCTCCGGCATCCTGCTCATATTCCTCATAAGCATCATCCTCGATTTCCTCATATGGTTCATCATAGTCTGCTGGGAGATCCATATCTTCATCATTACATAATTCCTCAGAGCCAAACTTATTTGATATCTTCTGGAGCTCATCCCAAGCCTTATCCACATTGAGATAAGTCGAAGCATATTCATGATTGAGAAGGTCCTCTGAAAGGAAGTGATCATACTTCTGTTTCTCCTTATCCTCACGTGACACAAGTGCAGCGAGTTCTTCGCCACTTGGCTTAGGTTGTGAAAGGATATATGAGATATGCTTCGGAGACATTCCAAAGATCATGAGATGATTGTAATCCACGTCCTTATGGACTCTGAGTTTACACATAAGAGCAATCGTGCGGTTGATCTTCGCACCAGCCCATGTGAACAGTGATTTGCCTGCATAAAATTTCATATTCAGCTCATTTTTAATAAAATACTCTCTTGCCTTGAGTAGTTCAAGGTGACTCTCTGAGGCCTTGTCAAGATATGGATAGACCTCGTTGGACATGTATATATCCCTCATCTTCAAGGTTATGAGTTCATCCACCTCGGGAATCTCACTTGAGAAGGAAATACCGCCTCCAGACTTGATCCGGGAAACATAAATATTCTTTGTCGTTTCATCAACCCGGCAGACAACCCATCTTTTTCCTGCAAGAATGATCTGCTGCTTCACTTCAGGAAGTGACTGGATCATTCCGATTCTTTTTCCATCATCACTGCTGATGACATCGTAATCAACGGGAGCCACAAAAGCAGTGTAGAAATC
>JAEIGA010017240.1_pt1 | contig 10999 bp, 8 predicted proteins | sample 9270691 | NCBI WGS metagenome assembly JAEIGA01 (sample SAMN17057246, study PRJNA624740) | gut metagenome | biome: biome; isolation source: fecal sample | host: Bos grunniens | place: China: Xizang | collected 2019 | reverse complement strand
CGTTGATGCTTGTGCCGGGAATCTCAATCCAGTCGCCAAGCCTCACCATGTCGTTCTCAAGCAGCAGGAATCCGCCCACAAAACCCATGATGCTGTCTTTGGCAATGAGCATGAGCACGGCGGCGAATGCTCCCAAACCGCCAATGAGGTATAGCGGAGACTTGTTGGTGAGTATTGATATTATCACAATGGTTGCTATGAGAATGACAATTATCTTGCCCACCTGTATGAATCCTTTTACCGGCCTGTCGTGAAACTTGCTGTTGTTGAATGCCGAGTCGCCAAGAGCGCCCAGCAGTGCAATGGTTGCCAGCACCATTGCAACTATGTAGTATATTGACACTGCAAGTTCTATGTAGTGCAGCACAACGCTGTCGGGGGCAAGGGTAATGGGCAGCAGGGCGTTTATTGTTATTGGAACAAGTATGTGGGAAACCTTGCGCAGCCTGTTGCTCTTTAACATCTGCGTGAGAAAATTGTAGTGCTTGCGCCTTACAATGCGCTTTGTAGCAAAAAGTGTGACGCGGTAGGTGATTTCCATTGCCGCAATGGCTATTACAATGACTATTGCCGATATTATGAGCGTGTCATACCTGTCTATGGCGCTTTGGGACATCCCAAGATGCTGCATCAGTTCCTTTACCTTGTTGTATATGTAATCTGTTATCTCCGTCTGCATTCTCTTTTTGTCTTATAACAAAAAAGTCTGCAGTTTTGCTGTTGGGAATGTCGGATTTTGTATCTTCGCAGTAGATAATAATATTATACTATGCTAGAAATTGGAATGACTTTTACAAGTGAGACTGTTGTTGCGCTTTATAATTGCGCTGCAACAATGGGATCGGGCGACCTCGAGGTCTTTGCTACACCTGCTATGGTTGCGCTCATGGAGAATGCAGCAATGAATGCCGTTGCGCCGGCATTGCCACAAGGGGCGACAACCGTTGGTGCCGAGATGAACACTACGCACATAAAGCCGTCGGCTATTGGTGCAAGGGTGCGCGCGACAGCGACGCTCACTGCCGTTGAGGGACGCAAACTGACATTCGACGTTGAAGCGTGTGACGGGCAGGGCACAATAGGCAAGGGCGTTCATGTGCGCTTTGTTGTAGACAAGGAACGCTTTATGGCAAAATTGAGATAATTCTTTACTTTTTTTATATTTTTTTGCCATCATCTGTAACAAACAGGCTTTTCATCCGTCTTTAGAGTAAAATACAGTTCATTATTAAAGAATAAATTATTATGAAAAAAGTTGTTGTTTGTCTGCTAATGCTACTTTCAATTTTTGTGGTGTCGTGCTCTACACCTGCCGAGAAATCAATAAAAGAGTTTGAGAAGATTGTTGTGGAGGCTGAAAGCGGCAGTGTAGATACCGAGAAGGAATTTGAACTGCTGGTGCAGAAACTTGATACGTGGGAGGAAAAATATAAGAATGTTGAATATACTGCCCGGCAGCAGAAAGAGATTGAGGAGTTGGGCATGAGACTGGTATCTGCATTGTCGGAACATTTTGTTGGGCTGATGGGCAGTGCCTTCTCGGGCTTAATGAATGGGGCCTCCGGCTTGATGAAAGGTTTTGTGGACGGTATGGACGGTTTCGTGGACGGTATGCATGAACTGGTAGATGAGATGCAGGACCTGGCTGACGAAATGCAGGATCTTGTTGGTGAGATACAGTGGGACGTCAGGCTTGTTTCAGACAGTGTGGATAATATGTGATTCACTTACTGTTTCTAATACAAAAAAGCAAAAAGCACTTCACGAAGTACTTTTTGCTTTTTTTAACATATACGGCAAAACTTTTGGTGTAACAGATATGTTTACATTATGCAAGCCGCCGGGAACTGCTATGCATCTTGCTGCAATGATTTGATACCCCGGTGGTTAGTATAGTAGTTTTGTCGTGTTTTATTTTGTGTTTGTGTTTAGGTTGCCCTCTGATGTGAATCACGGGGCAACCGCTTTTTTGTCACTCACTTCATTATCGATGTCCAGTAGTCCTTTAAGTTCCTTGGTCTCAAATTCATAGATGGGGTTCAGGGCCGGTTCAATAATCTCGTTAACCCAATTATTCCCTAAATACGCAGTCTTTATGATGGTAAATGCATTCTTTAGGAAAGAATCTCCGGCTTTTCTACTCCTCATCTTCTTTAATTCACTTTTCCATATCTCTTTTTCCCATTTCTTATATCCAGGAAGGTTTGCAAAGTTTACCGCTTCGACATTGCCAAGTTCCTCTATTTTTATGTAATGCTCTGCTTTGAGTTGACACGTCTCGAAAACCTCCAGTTCAATACGGTACTCACCGGTTCCCCATAAGGGATTGGAACTTGTACCGACGAATGAACGAGGAACAATGAAACTTTCTCCTGTAGTGCTTATAAGGTCTGCAAGTTGTGAATCGTTTTTGGTATAGACGAAAGCGTATTCCCCATCTATTGGTTTAAGAGCCATAGGGTCAATCTTGACTGTTATATTGAACGAGCCCAACTTCTGGTCGGACATCACCATTACGGCTTCATTTATCCATGACGAATATATGTTCGCGTTTATGTTGAGTTCCAGATTCGTGTATTTGGCAGTGTCGTATCTTTCCATCTTGGGGATGTTGCAGAATGCGGGGTAGAATATCAGGGTGTCCACTTCCAGCAGAAATTTCGAGTGATTTGCCATGTGGGCAAGGCCAAGACTATCTGTGCGGAGTTTGCATGAAATATAATATGCGTCGTGCCCGATACGTTTGGTATTTTGTTTTGTGGTATCGGGTGATTCCACTTCAATGAAGTTGCGGCAACTGAATCCGTTGAATTTAAGATTGTGTGGATCCAAAGCACCTTCTGTAGATGGCGTATAATAGAAATCGTTGATGCTTTCAGTTGTTGATAACTTTTTGCTGAATGTACACTGTTCCTGTTTCTTTTTTATCCATTCGTTGAAATCGTTGGAGTTCTTGTTGACCATCTCTGAAATGAAACTGATTCCAAGATCAATCAAACCGGAAGTTGCCGAAACGGTCTTTTGTGTCAATACACTCTTGTATGACTTCATAATGCTTTCTCCCAGTTCTTTCCAACTGCGGTTTGACTGTTCCTTCAATGTGTCAATGTTGCAGTTGTTATGGATGACTGATTCTTCCTGGAGACTGCTGACAACAATCTGGTATTTTCGGGTTGTTCTCACTTCCTGCTCCTTTCCGTCAGGCTTCTTGTCTGTCGCTGCAAATATTTCCGCAACTACAAAAACAAACAATAATAATAAAACGGTCTTTTTCATATCAAAAAATAATTATAGCATGTCGATAAGTATGAATGCATTTGTGTATCGTGGTTTGTGATATTTGACTTCTGTCTTTTTCCTTGACAGTGTGGCTGTGCTGAAATATTGGTTATCACATTTGCTTTCAATCATTTTTCTGCGGGCATTCATGAATGCTTTGTAACCATCGGGTGTAGGCGAATTGTCTTTTTTAAGTTCTGTGTAGAAATTTTCCATAAAATGACGGGTGGCTATGTCGTCGACACTCCATAGGCTCAGCATCATAGAAGATACGCCCGCTTGCTTGAGTGCGCGCTGCATTCCATAGACCCCATCCGATGTTACATATCCCAACCCGGTCTGGCATGCCGAAAGGACCATCAGTTCTACATTCGAGAAATCCTGCTCAGATATCTCTTTCGCAGTCAGTATGCCGTCTGACAGTTCCGGATTGAAATCCTCCGTCGCAAGGTTTCTTCCGGCTCCTGCCATTATTATTCCGCTCTCCGACAGTGCCTTGTCTGTAATTGCAGGTTTAATGTGTGTGCCATTCATGGAGCCCGTAAAATATCCATGCGTCGCAAGGTGCACTATGGAATATCCGTCATTTGCCATTTTCAAGAAATTATCGTCAGTTGCATGGCGTCCATTAATGATGCTGTCATTGCTGTTACCGTCGTTTCTTATTTTGTAGATGGCACGTATTTCGCTATCGGTGCCGGGAAGGTCATTTATGTATGATGTTGACCCATGAAGCATCATATATCCTTCTATGTCGTTCTTGTGCACGTGTTCGTCTATCTTGGCATAGAAATCAATTCCTCCCAACAATAGCAAATTGCCTCGATTCATCCTTGGAGGCGAGAGCAGTATTCTGGTAGAACTGAGGCGCCTGCATTCAAAATTGCAGTTTGGCAGCATATATTCAATGGCAAGTTGGTGTATTATGCCGTCCGGGGAAAAATATACTTTTTGTGACGGAACTATTGCTTTGAGCAGTTCTTGGGTCCATATATGTCCGAAAACTGTGGAGTCGGAATAGAGTTCGTCCTTTAATGCGGCTTTGTCCGATGAGATGCATTTTCCCAATGTGTGTCCCCATTGAGTCTTTTTCCCCGATATATCTTCAAGAGTGCCTATCTCTATAAATTCCGGTTTTTTACTGTCCGGTTTCACCACCAATGCACCCAAATGCTCTTTTTCGTTGGTTCCTTTGTACTGGATGAATTCTATTGCGCATTCATTTTTCTTGAGTTTCCACTTTACATTCTTCCAATTGTACTTTTTTGTCTCTTCTTTGCTTTTTAGAATATATCCTTTGCTATACAATGCCATATCATATAGCAACTCGGGCGCTTTGTCGCCCAGACGATAGCAGTCGGTGGCGAATTGGCTCATGTTCAGCCAATATTGCTCACGCTGAATCTCAGACATCATTCCCGCCTGTTCGTCTATTTCATTCATTATGTAGTTGGCATACTTTTCGTAGCATTTTTTTGCCTTCTCTACATCTCCGGAACCATCATGGTCGTGCTGCATTATCAGAATCTTCCCCTTTGTGCGATAAATGTATGGGTTTTCATCACGCACCTCATCATATATTTCATCAATGCATTCCAATGCTTCATTAAACCGCCCGAGGTGTGCCAATACCATTGCTTTTGAGATGCAGGCATCCATGAATTTGTCTTCATCGTAATAGTTGTACCAATGGTCGTATATCTTTTCGGCCAATATTAGGGCCGATTCGTAATCGGTGTATTTGTAATAGAGGTTAAGTAGGTCACGGTACAGGGCTATTTTCAGTGTGGGATTGTCAAAACGAGTGTGTTTTTTGAGTAGGTTTATGTATTCCAGGCTTTTTGAATATGAATCCAAAGACAAACTATATGCATTCTTGTCAATGTCTGTCATACAATAATAGTATGAACCCTCAAGTTTGTAGTAGGCCTGCAACCATGCATACTTTATGGAGTCATTCTCTCTTGCGTAAATGCCTTTACCGGCCTTCTCAAGAACCTCCTTTATTGTAGTTGTCCAGTCAAGCATATATGCGACCTCACCTTGTGCAAAAAGGTAGTCCATGTATAGACATGTGTCACCTGCTGCAAGTGCCTGTTCCTGCAGTGTTGCAAATGCTGCTTCTGCCTTAAAGTATTCTTTGCTGTCAATTAACTTTTTTGCCTCTTTGAATGTCATTTGCGCGTAGGCCGGTTGGAACAGAAAACCAACCGCCAATACTATAAGACATACCTTGTTTTTCATTTGTTCCTGTGATTATGGTTCATTATGACGAATGATGCGTTTTCATCTCTCCCATTTGTTATTGTCAATGTTATGGTGTCGCCAGGTTTGGGTCCATCCTCGGTGTCTATGAAGTAGTATGAGATGCCGTTATTGTCTATTGAAGCCGGTTTCAGTGGCTCCCTATTTCCGAACTGCAGACTGCAACTGTATTTATTCCCGGAACGGTAAGGTATTATCATGAATACCTGTTTGCCGTGACGACCGGTCATTTTATATGTGGCTGTGGCTTTTTTGTTTATGCATTTTTCGAACATTGAAAATGCAAAATTCTCGTCAGAGCCATCGAGCAGTTCCCTGTTTGATAACTGTACCCGATTGCCATTTTTCAATTCACTTACTATGATGTTTACTCCTAACCGTTTCACTTTGCTTGATATTGGTTTGCAGTCATTCTTGCTGTCGCGGAGTTCATCCATCAGAGTGAATGTGTTTATAAGTTTTTCCAGTTCGTCCTGAGCCTTGTCCCAACTCTCTTCATTTTCATTCCTGAGTAAAAGCACCGCATCCCGCATTTGCCGTAACTCACTCTCTCCAGCCTGTTCAAGAGTCTGTGCTTTAAGGGTGTGTACACCTGTCAGTAACATAAGTATGACAATGATACTTCTTATTGCCTGTACAGATATGCAGTCGGGCCATCTGCGGTCTATCTCTTCTGTCTCTGTTTTACCAAAAAACTCTTTTTTCATTCTTGGTTCGCGCCGTTTCCCTGCAGCCTTCTTTATCTCTTCTGCAGCCGTGTCTTTTATCTGTGAAACGGTTGGTCTCTCTTTCTTTACCGGTGAAAGGCATTGCGTGAGCAGGGTGTTGAGTCTGTCCGCTTCTAGGTCGGGCAGGGACGGTAACGGGGTGTTGGCGTTTATCTCGTCCTCACCCTTTCCATTGAAAATGGAAGAACCGAGCATCAGTTCCATTGCTGATGCGGCAAGGCACCACACATCTTCCTCTTTTGCAGTTTCGGAATTGTTCTCATTGAGTTTAAAGTGGCGTCCTTTTATGACAACCTCTCCAAGAGAGACTTTTCCATGAGCTTTGTTATGGGAATGTATTACCTCGAGTGAGGACGATATGTCGTGCAGAAATTGCCAGCATACTGTCAGGTTGCAGTATCCCCTCAGTGCTGTTGCATATATGTTGTTACTGTTTGCCATTTTCTTCAAATTCTTTTATCAGGTTGTGTATTTGTGATACGGGGACAATCAATGTGTGTGTGCCGGCCAGTCTTGATACAATACCAACTACGGCTTTCTCCTTGAACTCTTCGTCCGATACGAATACAGGCCCACCGGAAAAACCGTTGTCGAATGCCGACCGGCATGTGAACAGGTCGTTTTCATCTTTGGCATAGTCATACATACCATCTTTGTCGGCCGTCAGCACAGCCTCTTTCTTGCTTTGGCTCTGCGGGTAACCGAAACTCTGCAGATTGACATTGTGCGGGACATTCAGAATCCTGTCAGGGGCAGCCAGTCTTATCTTCCCTTTTCCATGCTCCCACTTCATTATGGCAACATCGCCGAGTTCTGCTTTGCGTGCCTCGTATCTGCTTATAATGCTTCTCCACAGGTAATTGCTGCTGAAATTGCCCAATTCATATACATTATCCCTCTCCTTGTTCATCGCAAATTGCTCCGATGTGCAGAAGTGTCTTTTTTCATTATTGTCTGTGATGGTGAGTTTGACCAGGAGTCTTATGGTGTCGTGCATTTCTGCTTCTATTGCCCATCTTACTGATTTGGAATCAATCTCCTTATATGAATCATTAAGTTCATCCTCGTATCCGAGCCAATACTCTATACAGTGTCTTGCCGTTACAAAGTATCCGTTGTCCGTAATGAAACCGGTACCGGTCTCGGCTCTGGGCAAGGCTATGATGTCAAGAGTGTCGCCTTTGGTCGTGGTAACAAGCAGTGTGTCTGCTTCAATCTTGTATATGTCACCAATTTCCTCTGCATAGGCTTCGTAAACATTCATCTCATCTTTGTCAAGGTAGAAAATTATGGCGACAAGCATTGCTGCAAATAGCGCGATAACACTCCATAAAGCCTTCTGGTTGCTGTGTTCGATATACGTGGTTTGTGGTATTTCACCTTTCTCAATGCTGAAGAGTACTGACGTGTTGTCCAATACAATTCTGCTGTTGTCGTGGAGTTCTGCTATGTACTCAAGCGGAATTCCGTCAACAAGTATCCTTGCATCCGTTTCCTGTCTGATTATACGCCATACTCCGGCATCTGTATCCCTGACAATTACCGCATAGCAAGTGTCGGCAAATTCCGGGTGATGTGGAAGTTTGAATGCACACTCCGGAGTCTGTCCAATGTATAACGCATTTTGGCTGATATGTTGTATATCGCCTTTTCTGTGTATGCCGTCATTGTTACGATAGCGTATCGCGTAGTGTATTTCATTACTCGTTTTCATCTCTCTTTGGATTTCGAGGTATAGTATGTGTACGCAATCAGCGGCAGCGTACGTGTGAGTCCTAGGTCGTATCGCGTCACTGAGAGTCCGCTGCCGTCTGTCCCCAACTCGGAAAAATGCCTGAGATCATCATGGATAAGTTCGCTTTTTAGGATATCGCGCAGTGCCGGGTTACTTTTTATCGCCTCGTGCTGTTCGGTCGTTGTCGGTGTATATCCCAATATCAGTTCTTCAATGCACCATCTGTTGTGTTCTACCTGTGTCATTATTTCCGCATCTCTGTCGTTTATGCCAAATAGTGTGCTCCAACGTTCGGCCGGTATTCCCATCGACTGCATTTTGATGTTGAGAGTGAGTGCATTGTATATGTTTGACCAGCGTTTGGCCGTTGTCAGTCCGCTACTGTTCCAAACCGTTTCAATCTCATCCTTTGTGGGAATTTCCATGGCTACGGCAATCTCTGCAGCACCATGTCCGCGTTCCTCTTTTGTTGTGGCACGTATTTTGCTGTAGGCGAAATTTATATATTGCGCCATCAACGTGTAGTCTCCCAGTTCTTCGTTCTCCTTTTCAAGGCATCCGAATGGGATTATGTTCGAATACTCTTTGGATGACCGTAAATAGTCTATTGTGGTGCTTTCATCTGTTTTGGTCAGAATATAACAATTCTTTCTGATTACAGCACTCTGCGATATGGCTTCGTTCAGATTACGGCTGTTGTCGTCATAACAGAATGCGATTGTCAATATTTGTTCTTCATCAGTGCACCATCTCTCCAACTTGTGTCTTGTTACGTGGCTGCAACTCTTGCCTGTCACGAACTCCCATTCGATGTCAATAAAATCGGGTTGCTTGTCGGCGTGTACAGGGGGGATGGTTTGCGTTTTTATGTTGCCGTCATTGATGTCCACAAACCTTCTGTAGCAATGTTCGAGAAGGTTCCCGTACATATCCTGGAACTGCCGGAAATCATCATTGCTGTTGGCGAACCATGTTATCCTTGTGCGGAGATTGTTGTCGCGGCAATAGTTCGGCAAATGGCTTGTCAGTGCTGTATGCATGGCAAGGCTTTCGGCTTGACGGCTTGCTCCGAATATCACCAGATGTATATGTCTGTTACTTTCGTAGGTGACTCTTTCTCGTGTCAGTATGGGTATTTCCCCAGGCCTTATACCAAGTACATTCATGGAACACAGGTCTTCGCGTGTATATGTGTAAAGTTCTATGTTGTCGGATAGAGTATCATTGACAGGGAGTCGCCTCATCGCATTTGCCAACAAATGGTTACGGAGTACAAGATGTATCTTCAATCTGCGCCCTCCGTTTTCAGATGCCTTGTAGGCTTCGGCTTTACCGGTCATCAGGGCTATTGCTGCATTGTCTGCTTTTGAAATCTCTCCTTCAAGGCTCGACTTTATATATATGTCGCGATTGTTTTCCATACCTTACATTTTTTTGCTCCAACAGAACATGTTGGGGAACAGTGCCTTTGTCTTTTCAATATTCTGCTCTTCGTTGAAAATTCCAAAGAACGACGAGCCGCTGCCCGACATTGAGGCATATATAGCCCCCATTGAGTAGAGTTGCTCCTTTACCTTTGCCATTGCGGGGTGCTTGGCAAAAATGCTCTTCTCAAAGTCGTTCTTCATGGCGCCTTTCCATTCATTGATGGGGCGTTTGGCGATTTCTGTCAGCGGTTGCTCTGGTTTTTGTGGCGTGACAAGTGCATAGGCATCCTTTGTAGATACGTGGATGTCGGGTTTCACAAGTACAAGGTGATAGCCGCTGATGCTGCAGGGCGTTGGCGAGAGAATGTCGCCAATTCCTGTGGCGTAGGCCGGTGTGTTGTCAATGAAGAATGCGCAGTCGGCGCCGATGCGTGAGGCGTAGCCGCGCAACTGCTCGGCGGTGAGGCCAAGCCCGGCAATGTCGTTGAACATCTTCAGGGCAAAGGCGGCATCGGCACTTCCTCCGCCCAGGCCGGCACCTGTGGGGATATGCTTGTAGAGGGAAATGTCAACCTTTGGCAACTTGTGGTCGGCAGAGAGTGCCTTGTATGCCTTGATGACAAGGTTGCTTTCATCGCTTCCCTCGAACACTGCATTGTACATCTTGAATGTATATTCGGGTGCATCGGGCTCTGTGGCAGTGGTTATCTCCAGGATGTCGCACAGCGGGATGGGGTAGAATACTGTCTCAAGGTTATGGTAACCATCGGAGCGTTTCTCAACAATGTCGAGGCCCAGGTTTATCTTTGCATTTGGGAATGTTATCATAGCGGATTGTCTTTTCTGCTGTAAAGGTAATGCTTTTTTCTTTATCGTTGATAACTTGCTCTCTTTTGTTGAAAAAGGTTCTTGCGTTTGTTGCTTTATTAGCGCAGTTGTGTGTATCTTCGCGGTCGGAATAGAATATTATGGAAGATACAAGTACACCGAAGAGAAGGGCGCCTCGACGTCAGGCAGCCGATACAACACCAAAACTGAGTGATTATGGACACGTGCAGCCCCAGGCTCTTGAGTTTGAGGAGGCTGTGCTGGGTGCGCTGATGATTGACAGCGACGCCATTGGCCGCCTGGGCGGAATGCTCAAGCCCGAGTCGTTCTACGACAAGCGTAACCAGTTGCTCTTTGAGGCCATACAGCAGATGGACCTCAACGACCGCCCGGTGGATATCCTCACTGTGACAGAGTTCCTGCGCAGCAAGGGTACGCTGGATGAGGTGGGTGGTCCTGTGTATGTGGCGCAGCTCACAAGCAAGGTGGTGTCGTCGGTGAACATTGAGTATCACGCCAACATCATTGCACAGAAGAAACTGGCACGCGACCTCATTCGCTTTACCAGCAAGACACAGACACAGGCGTTCGACGAGACACAGGATATTGACGAACTGATGCAGCAGGCCGAGTCGGAACTGTTCGAAATCTCGGGCAGCAAGATGAAGAAGGACTATACACAGATTAACCCCGTCATCAAGCAGGCCTATGACCAGATTATCACCGCCTCAAAGAAT
>JAEIGA010017239.1_pt1 | contig 10999 bp, 8 predicted proteins | sample 9270691 | NCBI WGS metagenome assembly JAEIGA01 (sample SAMN17057246, study PRJNA624740) | gut metagenome | biome: biome; isolation source: fecal sample | host: Bos grunniens | place: China: Xizang | collected 2019 | reverse complement strand
TAACCTTACTATCACTGGTAATGGTAAAATGACTCTTAAGGCTGAGAACAATCGTGAGTGGAACGCATACTCTTCAGTTATCTCTAACACTGTTGGTGGTAAGCTTGTTGTTGAGAATGGTACTATCGAGCACCTTGGTGGCACAGATATGGCTTACGGTATCGACAACTTGACAAATGGTAAGGGTACTTATGCTGAGACTGTAATCAATGGTGGTACTATCAAGTCTACTTACCGTGCAGTTCGTATGTTCCTCAATGGTATTGAGGCTCAGAATCTCCTTACTGTAAATGGTGGTACTATCGAGGGTGCTAACAAGTCAATCTGGATGCAGGATCCTAGCAAGAACGCTAACACTGGTACTTTGGTTGTAAACGAGGGTGCAATTCTCAATGGTGACGTTTACCTCTTCGTTACTGCTGGCTCTACTTCATGGCCTGTAGAGGTTTCAATCGCTGCTTCTGCTGTAAAGGGTGAGGTATTGACTGGCAATGTTCCTGTAGGCTACGAGGTAGTTTTGGAGAATGGTGTTTGGACTGTTGTTGCATACGAGAAAGTCGCTGAGGGTCTTTATAAGAATGGCGTTAAGTATTTGGTAATGAATGCAGAGGGTTTGGCAACATTGAACACAATGATGAAAAATCAGACTGCTGGTAGAAATGTTGTAGTAAAGCTCGCTGCTGACATTGATTTTACTGGTAAGACTTGGACTCCTGTTGACTCACACGCCGATTCTAAGTTCACTTTTGCAGAACTCGATGGTCAGGGTCACACTATCTCTAACCTTACTATCAATGGTCAGGCAATGTTTACACGCTTTGCAGGTACTGGTAATGTTACTATCAAGGATATTACATTTGACAATGCAACAGTGACGAGCAACACAATCAACACTTCTATCTTGACAGTACAGACTTATCAGAATGTATTGCTTGATAATGTTGATGTTAAGAACTCTTCAATTACTGGTGGTTACAAGGTAGCTCCATTGATTGGTACAGTTTATAATGAGTCTGCTTCAACTATCACAGCTACTCTTAAGAATTGTGATGTGGAGAACGTGACTGTTAAGGCTACTTCATTTGACTTCTGTACAACAGGTATGGTTGCATTTGTATATGCTGACGATAATGATACAATTGCATTTGAGAACTGTACCGTAAAAGATGTTAAGCTTATGGCTAAAGGCAATGGCTACGCTGCACACGCTGCAATTTACACTGAAGGCGATGATACTCTCTACAATGAGGCTAATGGTGTAACCGTTGAGAATGTAACTTTCGAGGCACTTTAATCATTGTTTGATAATTATAAATTTAGCACTCGGCTTCGGCCGAGTGCTTTTTTTTGTTTGGGGGATTTTTATTGTGTAAAGTGAGGAATCGTAAATACTTTTTTGTATCTTTGGCATCACCGATGCATCTTCGGCACAGGCCTCGTGCAACAATTTATCGGTAAAGTGAGGAATCGTAAATACTTTTTTGTATCTTTGCTCGTATGATTACCATCGACGAGATTCTTAATATTGCGACTCCCCAGGAGTTCGACAGCGTGGCACTACGCCTCTTTGCCCACCAGGCCCAGAGGTGCAAGCCCTATGCCGACTACATATCGCTGCTCGGCATAAACCCCCACGAGGTGCGAGAGGTGAGCGAAATACCATTCCTCCCAATCGAGCTATTCAAGAGCCACGACATATATTGTGGCGACAGCGAACCCGAGATAGTATTCACCTCGAGCAACACGGGAGGCACGGTGCCCTCACGACATATGATGGCCTCGACAGAGGACTACCGACGTACATTCATAGCTGCCTTCGAACACTTCTACGGCTCCGTAGAGCGTTGGAGCATCTACGGCCTACTGCCCAACTACCTCGAGCGTGAGGGGTCGTCGTTAGTATATATGGTCGACGAGCTTATACGCCGTGCAGGCTCTGGAGGATTCTACCTCAACGACTACGAGCGACTGATAGCCGACATCGAGAGCGACACAAAGCCCAAGATTCTGCTCGGCGTGAGCTACGCACTATGGGACCTTGCAGAGCAGTATGCCCCAAAGCTGAGAAACACAGTAGTGATGGAGACTGGCGGTATGAAGGGCCGTCGCAAGGAGCTGTCAAAGAGCGAGTTGCACGCCATACTCCGCAGCGGCCTCGGCGTCGAGGCCATACACTCGGAGTATGGTATGGCCGAGCTCACGTCGCAAGCATACTCACAAGGCGAGGGCATATTCACACCGCCGCACTGGATGCGAGTCCTCGTTCGTGACGTCAACGACCCTATGGACCACGCACCTGCAGCAATGCGTGGCGGAGTAGACATCATAGACCTGGCAAACATATCGTCGTGTGCCTTCATACGCACGCAGGATATGGGCCGTGTCTTTGACGATGGCCGCTTTATGCTCGAAGGTCGCATAGCAGGAAGCGACATTCGTGGCTGTAACCTATTGGTACACAATATGTAGTATGAAATACAATAGCGACATACTCCGTCAGCTCCACATCGAGCTCCACGACATCCTCGCGGAGGTGTGTCGTGTATGCGACAAGGCCTCGATACCATACTTCATTCAGGGTGGCACGGCAATAGGTGCTCACTTCTTCGACGACATTGTCCCCTGGGACGACGACGTCGACCTCGGTATGACTCGTGAGAACTACGAGCGTTTCCTGCGTGAAGCACCCGCACTCCTCAGCCCCGACTACACCCTCCAGGAGTTCACAACCGAGCCTAACACGCCATTCTACTTCGCCAAGGTGCGTAAGCGTCGCACACGCTTCGTCGAGAGCGAGTGGGTGGGCCTCGACATTGCCGAGGGCATATATGTCGACATCTTCCCCTATGACCTAATACCCGATAACGAGGCTCTTGCACGAAAGCAGCGTATGAAGGTGGGCTTCTGGGTTAACTGCTTTATGGCCAAGAGCGTATGGCTCTGGAGATGGTTCAAGCGGCCAAACAACGGGGTGGTCTTGCCAAAGAGTCTTGTCTCGTGTCTTGCAATACTCAGCGTCACAACGCTGATGTCCAAAGAGCGAATATATCGTCGCCTGCGTAGCGAGCTCACACGCTATAACGGCACAGATGCCAAGCGTTACAACATAGTCCGTATGCCGCTCGATATGATAGCTCGTCGAGCTATTGAGACACCCGAACTACGCCAATTTGGCCCTCGTAAGCTCTGGGCACCGAGCGACCTTGAGACATATCTCCGCAGCCACTATGGCAATATCCAGAAGTGGTTGCCCGAGGAGAAGCAGCTAAACCACGCACCCGAGATTCTGCAGTTTAGCACACCGCTGACCTCTGCAGAGTCGCAGCGAATATCTGTGGTGATACCACTATATAACAAGGAGGCGGAGATTGAGCGTGCCCTTCGCTCGGTTGTTGAGCAGAGCCTTAAGCCTCGCGAGATTATCGTCGTTGACGATGGCTCGACAGATGGCTCAGCAGCGATTGTAGAGCGAGTGATGAGAGAGAATCCCGAGGCGAACATACGTCTTGAGCGTCAGGAGAATAGAGGTGTTAGTGCGGCACGCAATAGGGGTATATCGCTGGCAACGGGCGACTATGTGGCCCTCTTGGATGGCGACGACTGCTGGCTCTCGGGCTACATTGCCGAGGTCTGCCGACTTATGGCCTATTATCCCGATGCAGATGTCTACTCTACAGCATTTGATATAGTGAATGGCAAGCGTCGACATAGGGCTAAAACGTTTGAGTGTGAGGGCGTAATAAACCCTGCTGTGGAGGCTCTCGCAGGTCGCTATCCCGTTATCCCGTCGACTGCTACGGTTCGTCGCAAGGCACTACTCTTGGCAGGTGGTTTCCCCGAGGGAATGCGTATTGGCGAGGATCAGTGGCTATGGGTGCGACTTATGCAGCAAGGGGCAAAATTCTGCTTCTCGCCTCAGTCGCTTGTTCGTTATTCACGCACAGCCTCCAACCGTTCGGCAGCAATATATAGAGCGGAGCAGACGAAATATTCAATTATGCAACTCATTGATTCCGAGGGTGATACTCTGATTAATGAGTATGTCGCCCGCATTGGCATCGGCAAGGCTATCACTCAATCGGTGCGTGGTGGTACTGAGGATGCAGCTGCGGCTATTCGAGCCTTTGGCTATACAACACGAAATCGTCGTCAGCTACGTCGACTGCGAATCCTCAACTCGTTGCCAGTGTGGCTGCGAGGGTCTGTAGATGGTGTATACTCAGCTGTGGCGTGGATAGTAAAAAAGCGAGGTTTGTAGCCTCGCTTTTTGTTTACCATACGATAGGCGTCTTGCCCACCGACTCGAGATATCTGTTGGCGGCGGAGAAGTGCTTACAGCCGAAAAATCCTCGATATGCCGATAGTGGTGATGGGTGTACCGCCTTGAGTATTAGGTTGTTATTAGGGTCGGCTATGGAGCCCTTCTTCTGAGCGTAGCTACCCCAAAGCATATATACAACCCTATCTTTGCGTTCAGCGATGGCACGCACCACAGCGTCTGTAAACCTCTCCCAGCCACGTCCTGCGTGTGATGCTGCTTGATGAGCTCGCACGGTAAGGACAGCATTTAGTAGTAGCACACCCTGCTCTGCCCAACGGTCGAGTTCGCCACTCTCGGGGATGGGTGTTCCAATGTCGCTCTGCACCTCCTTGAATATGTTCTGCAGCGATGGTGGAAACTGCACACCACGAGCCACCGAGAAGCATAGTCCGTTGGCCTGTCCTGGGCCGTGGTAGGGATCCTGGCCGATTATCACGACCTTGATTTTGTCGAAGGGGCACTTGTCGAAGGCACGGAATATGTTGCCTCCTGCGGGGTAGACCGTCCCCGAGGCATACTCCCCCTTTACAAATCCGACAAGCTCCTCGAAGTATGGTTTTGAGAACTCTTCCTGGAGCACCTCTTTCCAATCTTGTGCAATGCGTACTTCAGCCATATAGCCCTATAACTATAGATATTATTTTGCGAAGTTAGCATTTTTTTTTAAATTTGCGAAAACGAAAAAATATTAAGCCTATGCTACGCAAACTTTTTACTGTTGTCCTCTTGTCGGTAGTCTCTGTTGCTACACTCTGTGCCGAGGCTCCCAAGAATATCATATTCCTTATTGGTGATGGTATGAGTATCGCTTCGGTCTCGATGATGCAGCTCGTGAATAGGTACGAGCCAACCATCTTCGACAAGGCCGAGAATGTAGCCCTCCAGAAGAGCTACTCGGCAGATAACCGCATCACTGACTCGGCAGCTTCGGGTACGGCACTCGCCACGGGTGTAAAGACCAACAATACGTACCTCGGTGTGTTGCCTGATGGCACCGCTGTAGAGTCACTTATGGAGGTCGCTCAGCGTGAGGGTATGGCTACTGGCGTGGTTGTTACCACCTATCTTCAGCACGCAACTCCTGCAGCCTTCTATGCTCACATCCCAAGCCGTCACGAATATGCTATCATCTCGGAACAACTCCTTGATAGCAAGCTTGATGTGGCTATTGGTGGCGGTATGGATTTCTTTATTGAGAGGTATGGCGATAGAGCTAAGGCTGAGGCGGCTATTGCAGCAGCAGGTTTCACGCTTGCTACTGATATTGATGCTGCCAAGTCATCTACTGCCGATAGCCGCGTATTGGCACTATTGGCCGGCAAGGAGGTGGGTGAGAATAGTGGTAACTATCTTGCTGAGGCTACGCATAAGGCTCTCGAGTTGCTTGAGACTCGTGGTGGCGATAGTGGCTTTGTGCTTATGGTAGAGGGCTCGCTAATTGATGGTATGGGTCACGGCAATGATGCTGTGGCACAACAGCGTGAGATGGAGGGATTTATGCAGGCCATCGAGGTGGCTGTAACCTATGCCGAGAGCCATCCCGATACCCTCGTTGTTGTCACTGCCGATCACGGCACAGGGGGCTTGACTCTGGTGAGTGCAAATGCCGATTTTACGCTTGCCGAGCAGGGTGTAGAGTTCCGCTGGACTACGGGGGGACACTCTGGCGAGATGATACCCGTATATCTTTATGGTGCTGGTGCAGAGTGTATTAATGGTATTATGGAGAACTCGGAGCTCGGAGCTATGCTCAAGACTATCGTAGCAGAGTAGACAACTGAGTGCGATTCAACATAAAAGGCTGCTTAACAATCGTTAAGCAGCCTTTTATGTCTATACCTCTGAGGTAAACTTAAATGTGATATCTTTGAAGTTCTCCTGTGCCAGTGCCAAGGCGTAGCTTGTGTCGGCAAGGAATACGTCGCGGCCGTGCTTGTCGACAGCCATATTTGTGTGCTTGCGGCGTTTGAAATCCGAGAGCTGTGCCTCGTTGTCGGACTCAATCCAGCAAGCCTTGTGAATCGAGATAGGCTCCCAGCGACACTTTGCTCCATACTCGTGCTCAAGGCGATACTGGATAACCTCAAACTGCAGAGCTCCTACAGTGCCGATGATCTTGCGACCGTTGAGCGATGAGGTGAAGAGCTGTGCAACACCCTCATCCATAAGCTGGTCGATACCCTTGGCCAACTGCTTGAACTTCATAGGATCGGCATTCTCGATATAGCGGAAGTGCTCTGGCGAGAACGATGGGATACCCGTAAACTTGAGTTTCTCGCCCTCGGTGAATGTGTCGCCAATCATAAATGTTCCCGTGTCGTGAAGACCGATGATATCGCCAGGGAAGGCCTCGTCGATAACTGACTTCTTCTCCGCCATAAAGGCTGTTGGTGATGAGAACTTTAGCTGCTTGCCGCTACGTACGTGAAGGTAGTTCTTATTACGCTCAAACTTGCCCGAACATATCTTCATAAAGGCGATACGGTCGCGATGGTTAGGATCCATATTGGCGTGAATCTTGAAGATGAAGCCCGACAGTTTGCTCTCGGAAGGCTCTACAATGCGTGTTGCAGTTGGTGCTGTGCGTGGCGATGGAGCGATACGGATGAAACACTCCAAGAGCTCGCGAACACCGAAGTTGTTAACAGCCGAGCCGAAGAATACTGGTGCAAGGTCTCCTGCAAGGTAGTCCTCACGACTGAATGCGTCGTAGACACCCTCGACCAAGTCGACATTCTCGCGAAGCTGTGTGGCAAACTTCTCGCCGATATACTTATCTACGTCGCTCGATGTCAAATCTGAGATGTCGACAGTCTTGGCATCGGCCGTCTGACGCTCATCCGATGTGAAGAGCGAGAGGTTCTGCTCGTAGATGTTGTAGACACCCTTGAACGTGTCGCCTGAAGAGATAGGGAAGGCCAAAGGACGCACCTTAATCTTGAGCTCGTTCTCAATCTCGTCCAGCAGGTCGAATGGATCCTTACAAGGGCGGTCCATCTTGTTGACAAAGACGATAACTGGAGTCTTACGCATACGGCATACATCCATCAAGCGGCGTGTCTGGGTCTCGACACCCTTAGCACCGTCGATAACGATGATAACAGAGTCAACAGCTGTGAGTGTGCGGTATGTATCCTCGGCAAAGTCCTCGTGACCAGGCGTATCGAGAATGTTGATCTTCACATCCTTATACTCGAAGCCCATCACCGACGTAGCGACAGAGATACCACGCTGACGCTCAATCTCCATAAAGTCGGATGTGGCACCCTTCTTAATCTTATTGCTCTTAACTGCTCCCGCAACGTGGATAGCACCACCAAACAAGAGGAGCTTCTCGGTAAGTGTTGTCTTACCAGCATCGGGGTGGGCGATGACAGCAAAGGTGCGGCGGCGTGTGATTTCGTCGATTAATGCCATACAAACAAGTTATTATATTATAGGTATAGGGCCGTTGCCATCCTAGTCGAATTCGTTCGGGTGGGACTCAAGGCCGCTATGTAGGTTAAAAAATCTCCATTTTCCGGGGGCAAAGATACGAAGCAATTCACAATAAGCAATAAAAAAATTACGTTTTGTGATTAGCATTTTGTGATTTTTTTATACCTTTGTATGGATATACGTTATGTCCATACTAAACAAGCAGAGGATTAATCGAATGGTTATGGCAAATAATAAGTACACTCTTTTCGAGGTTAAGTGCGGTGACAAGCGTTTAGAACGCGAGTTTATCGACCTCCCCAAAAAGATATACAAGGGTAATCCCTACTGGGTTTGCCCGTTTGACAGCTCGATTAAGGCGGTCTTCGATCCATCGAAGAATAAACTCTTCAACGATGGTGAGGCTATCCGTTGGGTGGCACGTAATGCCGATGGCGAGTGTGTGGGACGTATCGCTGCATTCTACGATAAGACTCACGCCTATGGTTATGAGCAGCCCACAGGTGGTTGTGGTTTCTTCGAGGCTATAGATGACCAGGAACTTGCAAATATACTCTTTGATGCTGCACGCGACTGGCTCACGCAGCGAGGTATGGAGGCTATGGATGGCCCTGTGAACTTCGGCTCACGCGATGCGTGGTGGGGATTGCTCGTCGAGGGTTATGAGTATCAACCGCTCTTTGAGAATCCATATAACCCACCATACTACAAGGAGCTCTTTGAGAACTACGGCTTTAAGAATTACTTTAATCAGAATACCTATCTCTGGCGTGTCTACGACGACGATGTCAATGATGTGGTCTACGATCGCGTTAAGCGTCTTATGTCTACGCCAGGCTATCGCTTTGCACCCATCGGCCGTGAGGACCTCTACTCGGCAGTGGAGAAGGTCCGCACCATCTATAATAAGGCGTGGTCGCTCTTTACTGGTGTGCAGCCAATGGAGGTAGAAGATGCTCGACATATGGCCGACGTTATGCGTCCGATTATCGACCGCAACCTTATATGGTTCTCGTACTTCAATGACGAGCCTATCGGCTTCTTCATTATGGTTCCGGACCTCAACCGCTTGATAGGTAAGTATAACGGTAAGTTTGGTATTATCAACAAGCTTCGTATGATGTGGGATTTGAAGGTTATGAAGCGTTGCGACAGAGTCTTTGCCATCGTCTTTGGTATCACTCCCGAGTTCCAGGGCAAGGGTGTCGAGTCGGGATTTATGAAGGCTATGCTCGACAACTATATTCGTACTACGAAGAACGACTATCGCACCATAGAGCTTGCGTGGATTGGTGACTTCAATCCCGTGATGAACCGTATGGTGGAGCACTATGTCTGTGCTCGTAAACACAAGGTGCACACAACATATCGCTACCTCTTCGACCGCACCAAGGAGTTCACGCGTTGTCCGCGTGTAGGCTTCAAGCCACGACCCAAAAATCGTGAGGCAGCAACACAAGAGTAATAAGAAAAAGACTATAACAACTAATAAAACTACTCAAAAAAATGAAAACTACAGCATTTACAAAGTACCACATTGCAAATGGTGCAAAGATGGCAGAGTTCGCAGGCTATAATATGCCTATCGAGTTCTCAGGTATCAACGACGAGCATATCAACGTTCGCGAGAAGTGTGGCGTGTTTGACGTAAGCCATATGGGCGAGATCTGGGTTAAGGGCCCACGTGCTACAGAGTTCTTGCAGCGTATCACTACTAATAATGTTTGCGACCTGTTCGATGGCAAGGTGCAGTACACTACAATGCCTAACGGTCAGGGCGGTATCGTTGACGATGTGTTGGTATATCGTCTCAACGAGCAGAAGTATATGCTCTGCGTTAACGCTGCTAACATCGAGAAGGATTGGAATCACATCTGCAAGCAGGGTGAGGAGTATGGCTTGCGTGCTGGCGAGGAGCTTGAGAATGGCTCTGACAAGACTGCTCAGCTCGCTATCCAGGGTCCTTTGGCTATGAAACTCGTGCAGAAGATGACCGATGAGCAGGTTGAGGATATGGAGTACTACACATTCAAGCTCTGCAAGGTTGCTGGCTGCGATGTTATCCTCTCAACAACAGGTTACACTGGCTCTGGTGGCTGCGAGATCTATATGTACAACGAGGATGCCGACACTATCTGGGAGGCTATGTGGAAGGTCGGCGAGGAGTTCGGCTTGAAGAACATCGGTCTCGGTGCTCGCGATACTCTCCGTCTTGAGAAGGGCTTCTGCCTCTATGGTAACGATATCGACGATACTACATCTCCTATCGAGGCTGGTCTCAACTGGCTCACTAAGTTTGTCGATAATAAGCCATTCATCGACCGTGAGCTTATGGAGCGTCAGAAGAAGGAGGGTGTTACTCGCAAGCTCGTAGGCTTTAAGCTTATCGACCGCGGTGTGCCACGCCACGAGTATGCTTTGACTGACCTCGAAGGTAACCACATTGGCCACGTTACATCTGGTACTATGTCTCCTTGCTTGAAGATCGGTATCGGTATGGGCTACGTGAAGCCAGAGTTTGCTAAGGCAGGTACACAGATCGCTGTTGAGGTTCGTGGTCGTCTGCTCAAGGCTGAGGTTGTACGTCTTCCATTCGTATAATTATTTACAAACAGGGGTGTTTAGTGCCACTATTTGGTGCTAAATGCCCCTTTTTACACTCTTTTTGAAAAAAAAGCGAAAAGAGAGAAACAATTACAATTATTATTCGTATATTTGTAAAGTTTTGTGGGAGTTTTATGCCCACAAGTGCAAATTTGAGTGAATCACTTTGTGAATTTTACACATTATTATAAACTTTTAACTTAACTTAAAACTATGGATGTAAAAGTTATCATGGCCAATTTGGAGGCCAAGCACCCTGGCGAGGCTGAGTACTTGCAGGCAGTTCAGGAGGTATTGGAGTCTATCGAGGAGGTATACAACCAGCACCCTGAGTACGAGAAGGCTAAGATCGTTGAGCGTATGGTTGAGCCAGACCGTATCTTCACTTTCCGTGTTACATGGGTAGACGATAACGGTGATGTTCAGACTAACCTCGGTTACCGCGTTCAGTTCAACTCAGCTATCGGTCCTTACAAGGGCGGTTTGCGTTTCCACCCAGCTGTTAACCCATCAATGTTGAAGTTCCTCGGTTTCGAGCAGACTTTCAAGAACGCCTTGACTACTCTTCCTATGGGTGGTGCCAAGGGTGGTGCTGACTTCAACCCAGTTGGTAAGTCTAACGGTGAGATTATGCGT
>JAEIGA010017238.1_pt1 | contig 10999 bp, 8 predicted proteins | sample 9270691 | NCBI WGS metagenome assembly JAEIGA01 (sample SAMN17057246, study PRJNA624740) | gut metagenome | biome: biome; isolation source: fecal sample | host: Bos grunniens | place: China: Xizang | collected 2019 | reverse complement strand
CGTAGCTACTATCCACGACAATGTACAGGAACGTGCACAGGAGACATATACCGACGGAAAGCAGGGTGCCATGATTATTGTGCAGAAGCAGACCGGAGGTAACTCTGTCGCCATTTCACAGGCTATCCGCGAGGCTCTTCCTGAACTACAGAAGCGTCTCCCCGCCGACGTGGAGATTGACATCATCGTTGACACATCGGAAAACATTCTGCAGACAGTGGATACCCTTTCGGGAACAATTATGGATGCACTTGTATTCGTTGTGCTCGTGGTATTCATCTTCCTTGGCCGCTGGAGAGCAACAATCATCGTTGCCATCACTATTCCGTTCTCACTTATCGCATCGTTCATCTACCTCTATGCGACAGGTGGTTCAATCAACATGATTTCTCTTTCATGTCTGAGTATCGCCATCGGTTCTGTCGTGGACGACGCCATTGTGGTGCTTGAGAACGTGACTACACATATTGAACGTGGTTCAAGCCCACAGAATGCAGCTATCCACGGAACCAACGAGGTGGGTGTATCGGTTATGGCATCTACTCTTACAATGTTCGCCGTATTCTTCCCGCTGACAATGGTTACCGGTATGGCCGGCGTGCTCTTTAAGCAGCTCGGTTGGATGATGTGTATCATCATGCTCATCTCGCTTGTTGCGTCATTGACACTTACACCAATGATGTGTGCCAAGATGCTCAAGCTGCAGAAGAAGCAGAGTAAGCTCTTCATTCTCTTATACAAACCGATACAGAAGGTTCTTGACCTCATTGACAACGGCTATGCAGCCATCATCAACTGGGCCGTACGTCACCGTTGGACCGTGCTTGTATGCTGCTTCGCCCTGTTCGGTCTGAGTCTGTTGTGCGCAGGTGGCATCAAGAGTGAGTTCTTCCCCTCTAACGACAGTGCGCGTGCAAGTGCAAAGATACAGATGCCTGTAGGTACACGTGTCGAGGTATCAAGAGAGGTGGCACTGAAGCTTACCAATATGTGGAAGGAACGTTATGGCGATGACATCGTTGCATGTAACTTCACTGTAGGTCAGGCCGATGAGAGCAACACATACGCATCACTCAGCGACAACGGTTCACACATCATCAGCTTCAACTTCTCATTTGTTCCATCGGACAAGCGAGACATCACAATGGACAAGATTTGTGACCAGATGCGCCGCGACATGACACAGTTCCCCGAAATTGCAAAGTATGACGTTACCTCGGGACAGAGTGGCATGGGCGGACAGAGTATGGCTACATTCGAAATCTACGGTTATGATTTTGCCACAACCGACATGATGGCAAAGGAACTTGCCGATTCATTGCGCAATTGCGAGTACATCACCCAGGTAAATATCAGCCGTAGCGACTACCTGCCACAATACCGTGTTGAGTTCGACCGCAAGAAACTTGCAATGCACGGCCTCAACCTCAGCACAGCGGCGACTTTCATCCGCAATCGCTACAACGGTGCTTTGGCAACATACTTCCGCGAAGATGGTGACGAGTATGACGTGAAGGTACGTTACAACCCCGAATCACGCCAGACAATCGAAGACATCGAGAACATCAAGCTCCAAGGCAAGAACGGTATCATCAGTATCAAGGAGGTCGGCAAGGTTGTAATGAACGACATGCCTCCTACCATCGAACGCAAGGACCGTGAACGTATCGTGAGTGTAAACGCAGTAATGGCTGCCGGTGCAGCACTCAGCGACGGTGTAGAGTACGGACAGAAGGTTATTGACAACATGGAGATACCTGCCGGTATCGCAATCCAGGTTGCAGGTTCCTACGAGGACCAGATGGATTCGAACCGCGACCTCGGCCAGCTCGCAATCATCATTCTTGTACTTGTATTCATTGTAATGGCATCACAGTTCGAGTCACTGACATATCCGTTCATCCTCATGTTCTCTGTGGTGTTTGCGCTGAGTGGTGTATTGCTCGGTCTCTTCGTTACCGGCTCTAACCTCAACATCATGTCAATGCTTGGAGGTATCATGCTCATCGGTATGGTTGTAAAGAACGGTATCGTGCTTATTGACTACATCATGCTGTTGCGTGAACGTGGGCTCGGCATCATTGCAGCCTGCGTCGGTGCAGCCAAGAGCCGTCTTCGTCCGGTGCTCATGACAACATGTACCACAATCCTCGGTATGGTGCCTATGGCAACCAGCCACGGTGTGGGTGCAGAGATGTGGCGTCCGCTTGGTATCGCCGTTATCGGTGGTCTTACAATCTCTACCATCATGACCATGATATACGTGCCTGCAATGTACAGTATATTTGCAGCTATCGGTGTAAAGCGCAAGCGCAGAAACATCAGAAAGCAGCGCGAGCTCAACGCATACTGGAAGGAGCACAAGAACGAGGAGCAGTTGAAACACAAAGATAAGTAATAACAGCAGTTGTCCATGGGCTGCAGCCCATGGACAACATAAAAACTTAAGCAATGAAAAGCGTATTCATAACATTCGACATTTCACACAAGGATGCCGTAATCAATATACTCACCCACAACAACTGTCGCGGTTTCTCATTCTTTGACCAGATGCAGGGACGAGGCAGCGTGGACGGAGAGCCACACTACGGTTCGCATGCATGGCCTTCAATGTGCGGTTCAGTAATCGCAATTGTAGACGACAAGCATGTAGACAACATCCTCAAGGATGTAAAGGCACTTGATGAGGATTCACCACAGCTTGGACTCAGAGCCTTTGTATGGAGCATCGAGAAATCATACTAAACCGTAAACGGTCTTCAAAAAAAATATCCCTGTACGACGCAGGGATATTTTTTTTGATATGTATAATTAGAATTAGAACATTCTTAAACTATTATCATTCGGACGGCGTATATGAAGTATACGCGCCATTTCGGCAGCAAGCACGCTTGCAGGAGTCATCTCTTCTACGACACGTGGCTCAACATTGGCACCGTAAATGATTATAGGGAACATGACAGGAGTGCGGAATGTGGTATTTGACTCAGAAGCCACATCGGTAATCACCTTCCAACCCGGCATCAGGCGCAGCCATACATCGCCTGAACTTGAAGGATTGTATCCGTTCTTGACATACTGCATCTCGGGGCTCAGCATGCCGCCAAGACGATAGATTGTAAAGACATCCTCCACACCGTCGATGGACTTAAGGAACTCAATGGTGTGTGAAACGACATCAAGTTTATTGAGTTTCATACTCTCGATGGCCTTATTGTTGAGATAGAGCTGGCTGCCGTATACGCCCTCAACATAATCGCCCTTTCCGAAACGGGCTGTAAGATAGACATTCAGTAGACCTTCAATCCTGTCCATATATATCTTTCCCGATGGAAGACGGTACTTTGCTCCATCCTCGCTGCTCTCAATCACGTAACCTGTAGAGGCAATGGAAACGACAACATTCTCCATGCCAATGAGCTTGTCGACGTAATTGAGCAGGTCGGCAATATTCCTGTCAAGGCGTGCATACATGTCCTGAATCTCAATGGGACGTTCCTCCATTGAGTTGCCGTCATAATTACCTGCATAATATGTAAGTGAAAGGCAATCGGCAATATCATCCCTACCGGCAAGAGTCTCCTTGAGATAGGCCTTCGCCATTTCGTTCACCTCGTCGTTGATACAGGCTGTGGTCTTATAGACACGGATATCATTCAATCCGTTGAAAGAGAATGAGAATGCATCGGGCGCTTCCTCGCCGAAGTTATTGTATTTTTCAGTGGGGAAAAGAGGTACCCACTTGCCCGAACGTCCACGCACCTCCTTATTCTTGTCGGCGGCCCATTGGGGATACAGTCCATAGTAGCTTGAACTGCACCAGTAACCGGTGGAGTTGTTCTTCCACAGCACTGCATCGGCAGCATGTCCACCGGCAAGCACAGCAGCATCCTCATCGGGAGCAATGGAGCAGATAATTGCATTGCCGCGGGTAGCACGCTTCATTTCATCGGTAACAGTGATGGCCTTGAGCCTTGAAGGAGACATTGGAGAATTTGTATATACTCCTTTATGTTTATGATCCTCCACACAGTTCATGATACGCAACGACGAACGGTCGAGCCAACGTTCGCCCACTATTCCGTTGACATACGGAGTTGTGCCCGTCGACAATGCTGCCACAGCTGAAGCACGGTCAATATTCTCGAACGGATAATAGGCATTAGGAAAGACCTTGCCGCCGGAGAGCAGGCGTTTGAAGCCATCCTCGCAATAGAGGTGGCTGAACTCGTAGAGAAAATCGGTACGCAACTGGTCAACAGTAATGTTTATATACAGTTTGGGCGACTTAAGTCCGGGCTGCGCAAACGAATTCAACGCGCACAGCACAAGCAGCATCAGATAATATTTGATTCGCATATTCTATCTTTATATACGTGGAACAATGAACGCACAAGCACTGCAAGTGCGCAGATATAAAGCGGCACAGGGTAGCACTGCACCCTAAAGAGTCCAGAGAGCAGGAAAAGGATTACAAAAGTAACCTGCACCCATGCCATGACAGGAGACTTGTGCTTTATGGTCCTGTACACCATTACAGGCACTATTACCAATGCAAGCGGATTGAGAAGCAGCATCGCATAGTTGGCATCCACAGCCGGGTGTTCCGAACATAGCCCCATGAAAAGTAGCAGACATCCAGGGACACCCTGCATCAGCATTAGGAAAATATCGTACCCCCAGAAAGTCTTCTTGCGGCGCACCTCGCACAACATCACAATAAGAGTAAACAGCAATAGCAACAACGACGCGTTGAACGGGGTGAAGTTGTCCCGCACTGTAGCAGGCCTGTTCTCCTTTACAAGAAGATTTGTTGCCTTGAGGGCAGACATCCTGTTGCCGTCGGGGGCGACAATGGTGGCATCAGCGAAATCCCTCATCAGATTGCCGGGTATAAACTGCAGCTCGTCAATAGTCGTATCCTGATCGACATCGGAACCCATAAGCAGCCCTATACCGAAAGAGTACCAGGGATGCGAAAAGGTCATCGCCGAGAGAGTCTCACGGAATGTTGGGAGACATCCTAAGGTATCGGACGCATACTCAATACCATATCCCTCACCAAGAGCCTCAATGATTTTATCACGGGCCTTGGTCGTACAATTGTTATAGAAATAGTTATAACGGTATATTCTGTTCTCGGGTGCGCAGTTTTCTTCAAGAAGAGTATACAGCCGTGCAACCTGCGCCGGTGTAAGGTTCAGCACCTGTTCGGTCACCGAAGAACCACGCTGAACATATTCGTAAAGGAAAGACCTGAATGAAACCGCACCTACCATATAATCGGTCTCTCCTAGAATGAAGCGCCACATGAAATTGGGTGCATTGAAATTGAAATAGCCGTAGTTGTAGACCTTCTCAACACCGTTCTCATCGTCAATATACCGCAACGCCGTGTGCCCGAAGAGAGAATACGCCTCGTCACCGGGCGAGCATGTAACCAGGCTGAAGCGCGCATTATCGGCCTTTGACGGCAACGAGAGTGACAAGACAGCCAACAAAAGAAAAACAAATTTTCTCACCGTATCTTATTTTATCATTTATATTCTTTGCAAAGATACAATTTCCATTGTAAGCAGCAATAACCCGGAGCCCGATAAATGTACTGCCATATCTTTGCAGTAAAGGCAAAAAACCGTATCTTTGCAAAAATTTTCATAACCCCTGTTTTGAACCTCATCGTAGACATAGGAAACAACAGTACCAAGTACTACCTCTTCAACGGCAACCAGATTGTGCTGCATTCGCGAAGAGAGAACGGCTCACACGGCATCCTTGGTGAATGGTATAAGGAATTCGGAATTGACAAGGTCATTGTGTCATCAGTCGTAGACCTTGACACTGAGTATAAAGATGCCTTCAATTCGCTTGGCTGTCCTGTACTGTGGTTCAACAACAGTACACCGGTTCCGCTAATTGTGGACTACGGCACGCCAGGTACATTGGGCAGCGACAGACTGGCCGCGGCAACCGGCGCATGGTACGAGGCCCCCGAACGCAACATGCTTGTCATAGACTGTGGCACAGCCATTACCATAGACTTTGTTGACAGGAACGGACATTTCCGCGGAGGCAATATTGCACCGGGAATAAAGATGCGTCTGCTGGCACTGCATGACTACACAAGCCGCCTGCCGCTGGTTGAGAAGGAGGGAGAACTCCCGACATTGGGACATAACACCGAGACAGCCATAAGAAGTGGAGTCATCAGGGGTGTATGCCACGAAATAGAGGGCTACATTGACGAATTTAAAGAAAAATATGGCGATGTTTTGGTTTTTTTAACGGGAGGAGACGAAAAAACGTTGAAAAATAACATAAAAAGTCGCATCTTTGCAGACAAATATTTAGTCGCCAAAGGACTGAACAGGATTTTACAAGACTACTACAATGAATAAAAAGATATTCATAATCATAGCAATGCTGCTTGCCACTACGTGTTCATTTGCTGACAATGGCAGCAATTCTCCGTACTCACGTTACGGAGTCGGTCTGTTGTCGGACCAGAGCCTTGGCATCAACAGACAGATGGGCGGTCTTGGCTACGGACTCCGCAGCCACAGCTACATAAACATACTTAACCCGGCATCATTTGCACAGGCCGACACCTTGACAATGCTTTTCGAAGCAGGCTTCTCCATGCAGAACGTGAACTTCAAGGAAGGCGACAGACAGATAAATGCCAAGAACGCAAGCTTTGACTATATTGCAGTGCAGTTCAGAATACGCAAGAACCTGGGCATGTCGGCAGGTTTCCTCCCTTACTCTACTGTAGGATACTCTTTCAGCAATGTTTCTAACAACGGCACAAACGAGGTAAGCACCAACATCTACAGCGGAGCCGGAGGTATCTACCAACCCTACATCGGCTTGGGTTGGCAACCGGCCAAATGGCTATCGGTAGGTGTCATGGGCTCATACATATATGGCGACATAACACACCAGGTAGGCATTGACTTTGCGAACAGCACAGACCGTTCAAAGAGTTACGGCGTATCATTGAAGACCTACAAGGTCGATTTCGGAATGCAGTACGCAACCAAGTTGGGCAGCAAGAACGAGATTGTTCTGGGCGCAACATACTCATTGGGACACGACATGAATGCCGACGCACAGATAGTGGAAGCTACAGCCGACTCGACCTCTACAAGGAAGATTGACGGCGGATTCAAGTTGCCTCATACGTATGGTTTCGGTTTTACATACACATACAATGAGAGGTTCAAGATAGGAGCCGACTACACACTGCAGCAATGGAGCACATCGTCGTTCTTCGGAATTGACAAAGGCGTTGACCGCAGCAAGATTTCCATTGGAGCAGAATATGCACCCGGCAGACTTTCAAGCAACATCTTCAAGATGATAACTTACAGGGCGGGAGCTTATTATGCACAGCCATACACCGAGCTAAACGGCAAGAAAGGGTGCGAGGAGTACGGAGTGAGTGCAGGTCTTTCGTTGCCATTCCTCAACAACAATAACCGCAACAGCCATGCAACACTGCATCTGTCGGGACAGTTCATCCACATGGAGCCCAAGTCGGCAGGCATGATAGCAGAGAACTACTTCAGAATCAATCTCGGAATAACATTCAACGAGAGCTGGTTCATGAAACTAAAAGTGAGATAAATTATTGATAAAACTATAAGTAAAGAAAAAGAATGATGAAGAAACTATTTTTTGCACTTCTTGTACTTGTAGCAACAAGTGCAGGAGCACAGAACGGTGTCACAAACGGTTTCCGTTTCGGCCCGACTGAAGAAGACAGCTTAAGATGTATTGAGACTATTACTATCGTAAACGTAAACTTCAACAACAAGGACTATGCTACAGCTTATGAGTCATGGAAAACACTGTTCAACGAATTCCCCGTTGCACGCGTCGACACATACAGCAAGGGCCTGAAAATCCTCAATGAGCTCATCAAGAAGGAGAGTGACCCAACCAAGAAGGAGGAATACATCAAGGAACTCTTCAACGTATACGACCAGCAGATAAAGTACATCGACAAGTTGCAGGAGATTACAAAGACCCCATTGTCGGCAGGTGCACTCCTTGGCAGCAAGGCAATGGACTATGAGAGATACTACAAGAATGCGCCGGTAGACACACTGTACAATCTTTTCGCAAGCGCAGTAGAACTTGAGAAAGGAAAGTCGGAGTACACTGTCACAGAACGTTTTATGAAGTACTCATCACTCAAGTACAAGCAGGACAAGAGCCACGGCGAGAAAATCGTCGAGGACTACCTTGCCGCATCGGTATACATTGTAGAGGTTCTCGACAAGTACCACGACAACATTGAACGCAGCCTTAAGAGATATCAGGAAGAGGGCAATCCACGAGACAGCACCAACGCCATCGGTTACAGCCAGAGAATTGACGCGTCACGTATCTCAAAGAACAACATCGATGCATATTTCATCAACAGCGGCGCTGCGTCATGCGAGGACTTGAGCAACATCTATGGTCCTACACTCGAGGCAAACAAGGACAATATCGAGTACCTCAACAAGATTATCTCAATCATGAGTATGCTCAAATGTACAAACGAGGAGACATATCTCATTGCATCAGAGTACGCACTTGCCATTGAGCCTACTGCAAAGGCTGCTATGGGTTGCGGTTACCGCTACTACAAGAAGGGCGAGATTGACAAGGCACTCGAGTTCTTTGACCAAGCTATCGAGCTTGAGACATCTATCACCACAAAGTCAGAGCTTTGCTACAAGGTCGGCATGATTCAGCTCAGCCTCAACAACTACAGCAAGGCACGCGCCTATGCGAACAAGGCTCTTGCGTTCAACTCAAAATACGGCCAGCCCCACATTCTTATCGCCCGCTGCTATGCTGCAAACACCAAGTGGTGCGACGACGACCTCATGAACAGATGCACATACTTCCTGTGCCTTGACCGTCTTGAACGTGCAAAGCAGGTAGACCCGTCGGTGAAACGTGAAGCAGACAAGTACATCAAGAGCTTCACCGAGAATGCACCGAAGATCAGCGACCTCTTCATGAGAGGTTATGAGGCAGGTTCATCAATAACCATTGGCGGTTGGATTAATGAGACTACCAAGGTTCGTTCACTCTAAGTATCTGCATACAACAACCGCAGCTGCGGTTGTTGTACTGCTTTTCGTCACTTCGTGCAACGATGCGCAAAGTGTCAGCATTTCTATTGAGCAGCGCGACTCACTCGCCATGATGAGCACATACGGAGTAAGCACGGTGATAAGCGACTCGGGGCGCATAAGCTACAAGATAGACACAGACGAATGGCTCATATTTGACAAGCGCAACCCGCCATACTGGGCTTTTGAAAAAGGCGTATATCTTGAGAAATATGACCGTGACATGAATGTGGAAGCCACAATCAAATGCGACACCGCCTACTACTACAGTAGCATAAAACTGTGGAAACTGGCAGGCAATGTCGACATAAGGAATCTCAAGGAAGAACGCTTCTACACCGACCTGATGTACTGGGATCAGGAGAAGGCGGAAATATATTCCGACGCATACATAAAAATTGAGCAGAAGGACCAGGTTACCGAAGGTGTCGGCTTCTCATCGAACCAGAACATGACACACTGGGAAATAAAGAACACAAAAGGAATCTACGCCATCAAGGATGAATAACGAAATGATAACCAACGTATTGCTATTGATTGTTGCCATACTTTTCTCCGCGCTGTTTTCGGGCATGGAGATAGCATTCGTATCATCCAACAAACTCCTGCATGGCATAGACCGCAACGAGCCTTCACTGACATCAAGCGTCATACACAAGTTTTACTCGAACAGCAACAATTTCATCTCCACCCTACTTGTAGGCAATAACATAGTGCTTGTCATCTACGGTATCCTCATGGCAAAGATACTCAACAGCACAATCCTTTCGGGCCTGCAGGAGAACGAATCGGTACGCCTGCTGCTTGAGACAATAATTTCGACAATAATAATCATCTTCACCGGTGAGTTCGTGCCCAAAGCACTATTCAGGATAGACCCAAACAGCGCACTCAAGCGATTCGCACTCTTCACATACCCGATCTACATAATCCTGTACCCGTTCTCCAGGTTTACCACATTCTGTTCGTGCCTCATCCTGCGCATCTTCAACGTAAGAATAAAGGATGAAGTCCGTGATGCAACATTCACAAAAACCGAACTCAACAACCTGATACAGACATCACTCGAAAATATCGATGAGAAACAGGAGATTGACAATGACGTGAGGATTTTCCAGAACGCACTCGACTTCTCAAGCATAAAGGTAAGGGACTGTTTCGTACCACGTACGGAGATTGACGCAGTCGAGGTAAACACACCACTTGAGGAACTGAAATCGGTATTCATAGAATCGGGGCATTCAAAGGTAGTCGTATTCAAAGACAACATAGACAACATCATCGGCTATATACACTCGTCGGAGCTGTTCCGTCTCGATGACAAATGGCAGCAAAGAATATGCAAGATGCCATATGTACCCGAGACATTGTCGGCCGAGAAACTGATGCGTAAGCTCATGCAGCAGAAAAAGTCATTGGCCGTGGTTGTAGACGAGTTTGGCGGAACATCGGGTATCGTATCACTCGAAGACCTTCTTGAGGAAATTATCGGAGAGATTGAGGACGAACACGACAACCAGAATCTCGTGGCAAAGGCCATCGGAGAGAACGAATACCTGCTGTCGGGACGACTTGAGATTGAGCACATAAACGAGATGTTCGGGCTGGACATTCCCGAATCGGATGAATACCAGACACTCAGCGGTTTCATCCTCATGCATCTACAACGTTTCCCACTGCTCAATGAAAATATAAACATAGGCAAGTTCCATATCCAGGCCACAAAGTTGCGTAGCACAAAGATAGAACTGGTAAAATTGTCAGTCATCGACTAAGTGTGTCAAGCAAAAAAGCGGAATACATGAAAAAAGAGACAAAAAGCGCATTCAGCGTCGCTTTTTGCCTCTTTTTTGTTGCAACTTTTT
>JAEIGA010017237.1_pt1 | contig 11000 bp, 13 predicted proteins | sample 9270691 | NCBI WGS metagenome assembly JAEIGA01 (sample SAMN17057246, study PRJNA624740) | gut metagenome | biome: biome; isolation source: fecal sample | host: Bos grunniens | place: China: Xizang | collected 2019 | reverse complement strand
AAGATTTCCGGGGAGATCCGGCGGTTTCTCCGGGATGACGGGGCGGTGAAGGTATCCCGGGGAATCAAGGAACAGGCGGCTCAGATCAAGGCGGTACGAAACAGTCTGACCAATGTTTTTGGCCGGGAACCGACGGTTATGGAAATATCCCGCCAGACCGGTTTATCTCCGGAAGAGATCGCTCTGGCAGAGTCCGCCACCGCAGCTACAGAATCTATACAAAGAGCAAATAACACACATTCAAAAGGTCTTTCTTTAGCTTTGTTGATTTCATCTAAAAGTTTAGAAGCAGATTTGATTCCATATCCTTCTGGAAGAATCTCAACAATCTCTTCAGCGGTAAACGTTTCAGGCAATGTCATGATTTCAATAGACTTGCAGATATTGAAATGCTTGACTATATCTTTTGCTACTTGAGGACCTACACCTTCAATGTTCATAGCATTCTTAGAACAGAATTGAACTAATCTTCCTGCTTGTTGTTCTGGGCAATTGAAGTTAGTGCATTTCCAAATAGCTCCTTCTTTAGTCAATGGTTCTCCACAACACGGACAAACAGAAGGAAACTCAATAGGATTTCCTCTTCGATTCTCAGCAAGAAGAATGTTCTTGTATTCTTCATCTAGACCTATAACCTTTGGAATGATTTCTCCAGATTTCTCTACAAAGACTTTATCTCCATAATGAAGGTCTAATCCTTTGATGAAATCTTCATTATTAGCGGTAGCTCTTGCAACAGTAGTTCCAGAAATGAAGATAGGTTCAAGATTTAGTACTGGAGTGATAGCTCCAAATGTTCCTACAGAGAATTCTACACTCTTGATTTCTGTAGATTGATTTTCAGGCTTGTACTTACGAGCCTTTACCCATTTAGGTGCAGTAGTTCCAAGACCAAGTTGTTCTTGTTCCTTTCTTGAATTGACTTTGATTACAACACCATCGCAGTCATATGGAATCTTCTTAGCATTCTTGATTTGTTCAAACTCATTGACAAAATTCACAATTTGCTCAATAGTATTTCCTACAAAAATTTCGTCATAAGTATAGAAACCTAATCGAATCAATGTGCTTATTGTTTCTTCTTGAGAGTTGAATCCACCTTCGGTAAAGCTTTCAGGAATCTCTCCAATAGGATACGCAGCATATGAAGCAAACATCAAGTTACGTTCTTTAGTCACTTTAGGGTCAAGTTGTTTTAAAGAACCAGAACAAGCATTTCTTGGATTAACAAACAATTTCTCTCCATTAGATTCTCTTTTCGTATTAAGTTCTTCAAACACTTCTCTTGTCATAAGAACTTCTCCACGAATGTCAATATCAATAGGAGACTTTAGAACCTTAGGAATATTAGATATCTGGTAAACATTAGCAGTTACATCATCTCCTTCTACTTGATTTCCTCTCGTAATTCCTTGAACCAATCGTCCTTTCTTATAGATTAAAGATACTGCGAGTCCATCATACTTAGGTTCTGCGGAGAATACTGTAGCAATAGAACCTAACTCGTTCTGAATATCTTTAAGCCATTCAATCAACTCTTCATTAGAATAGACATTCTCAATTGATTGCATTGGAATCTGGTGTTTAGCCTTCTTGAATTCTTTCTGCAAGTCGGAACCAACATTCAAAGTAGGAGAATCAGTATATGCATATCCCATATTCTCTTCAAATGATTGAAGCTCTTTGAACTTCATATCATATTCATAGTCACTAATCTTAGGAGTTCCTAATCGATAATTTTCTTCATAAAACTTCACTTCATCAGTAAGAAGACGAAGTCTTTCTAATCCATCTGCTCTTGTCATATATTGAATTTTAATTGTTTATTAGTAAGAGTCATTTCTAGAATATACATCATAGACTTCCAATAAGAATCCAAATATTGAGGACTTATCAGATAAGTAGCTTTAAGAATCCCATTTTGGTAAATGTCTGCTTTAGTAGAAGTCATCGCTATAGAGATTTGATCTTTGTCCCAAAGTCTTTCAAGAACAGTGGTCAACATAGGAGCTAAATAGAATTTCTTATTATCTAGATTGCTTTCTCCATAGTAGATTCCACTTAAAGTGAAATTCTCTGTTGGTTGCCAATTGTCATCTTCATCTCTCTGATATTCGATATCATATGCATCATGACACCGAAAATCCATCTTAAGTCCTTTAAGAATCTTAGCAACAGGAAATGACACTAATCCATTTGCCTGTGCAAGTTCATTCAACAATAAAAGATTTTCTTTATCCATATTTCTTATAATTATACTGCAAATATAACAAAAAATTCCGAAGATAAAAAATTTTCTTCGGAATTTTAACAACTAAAAACCAACAACTCTGAAAAATAACTAACTAGCATCATCAGAACTACTCATTGAATGCCATTCGATATTATGAGTTCTTTCTAATTCTTTAAGGTCTTCTACTTTAGCTTCATATTCATATTGATTCTCATCAATTTTAACTAGAGTAATAGGAATCACAATAGGATTTCCAACATTATACCCATTACTAAGTTCATCGACCTTCATGTAAGCTTTCTTGAACAAGCGACCAGTTCTTCTTCCTGATTCAGTTTCAAAAATGATTGGTCTTTGAACAAAAACCGGACTTGGCATTATTCCAGTTTCTCCAGTAGAGCAATCATATTCCAATACACCTTTTCCAATAAATCCATAGATGTCATAGATTCCATTTGCATCTTTTCTCACACTAGGATATCTAGAATTTTCTTGGAATGGAAGATCTTCAGGCCATTTATCCATCGAATCTTCAACAATCTCTTCATTGAATTCTTGAGGAATCAACATAAGAGGAGACATTGGTAATTTAGCTAATGCTCTTGAAATAAGATTTCCAATAACGCAATTTCTAGCTAAATCTTTTTCATCAGAACAATCTTCAAACAACTCAATAACTTGAAGAACCTTCTCTCTAATTTTAAGTCTATCTCCTGAAGAAAGTTCAGTAAGACCAAGAAGGTCTAATTCAATAGTAGTATATTTTTTCAAGTCGCTCATACTTATTATCGACGAATGTTCCACATTTGATTAGCTCCAGAAGTTCCAAAAAGAACATCAATATTAGCGCCTTCTTTCTTTTCAATAATGTCCCAGGCTTTCAATTGAATATATTGATCAGGAGAAAGTCCCATTTTCTTTTGATATGCTTGGTCTGCTAAAGCTCTTGCTTCTTCAGCGGCACGTCTAGATTCTTGCATTTCTTTAGCTCTGTCTTGTGTAATCTTAGCTTGAATTTGAGCCGCAGTATTGTTCATTTCTTGTAATTGTGCCTGATTAGGAATGGCTCGACCAGTAATGACAGAAACTACTTCAATTGGAAATTCCTGTTTAGTATCTAAAGATTTTACATATTCTCTCATTCCTACTAATACAGCGCTATCAATTTGAGCAATTGTCTCTCGATTAGAAGTAAGATCAAATGGACTATATTGAGAAACATAATGTCGAGTCATATTCATATAGGTTTCTCGAATATTGTTATCATACCAACTAGTTCCATAATTCTTAAGAAGAATTGGACTCTTGCCATTCTTTACTTTTAAGAATATAGAAGTATTGAAGTCCAAAGGAGTATTTTCATTAGAAATAATATCATCAAGTGTTTCTTCGTACTTTACTGGAACCACCTTACATGTAAATTCTTCAGTTGAAAATACACACCATTCAGATCCTTCAGTAAGAGGTTCGAGTTGAACTCCACCTTGTCCAAACAATATAGGATGTTTCACAAAAATGATTTCACTATCTGGAGGACATTCAGCCAAATGACAAGAAGTGAAAGACAAGCTCATAAGAGCCATAATACAAACTACAAAATAATTCCAAAATTTTTTCATAACAATTTTTCTTTTTAATGTTATACCATATTCAAAGTTTCTCTCTTTATACGTCCATAAAAGCATGGGTCTCCATCTTGATCAGTAAGATCAAGACTTTCAAGGTCATACTCATCTTCTTCATAAGCATGAACAATCACACACTTTTCTCCCATAAGGTCGACTACATTTCCTACACGATAATAATTCTTCATAATGCTTCAGTTTTAATGATTATTAATACACTGCAAATATAAACAAAACTTTCTAATAAAAAAACTTTTTATAAAAATATTTTTTAATTAATATTGCAATTTGAATTATTCCATTTAGCAAAGTCTTCTCCATTAGTCTTTTTCTTGAAGTATTCAAGAATTTCTCGAATTTCAACAAAATGGTTGTTAGCTAATTTAGAATCCCATCCTACATCCACTCTAAGATCTGGAACACTCTCATTATACTCATCTAGATTTCCATGACAATGCCCATGGACCATCATAGATCCAAAATGCTTTCTATTCCATGTCAAGAGAGGATAATGACAGAAGTTGAATTCATATTCAATTCCTTCTATTCTTACTTTGATGTGTTCTAGTCTTCCAGCGCTCATGATAATTTCTTGAGCAACTACTTCAGAATAGTTCTTCTCTCTATCATGGTTTCCAAACACCACAATAATTTTAGAAGTTGGAAGAGATTTGAAGAAATTAGTTATTCTAGATGTTTGAGACTGCCATATAGTATCTCCAAGGATTATCAGAAAGTCTTCAGGTTTGACTTTCTCTTCAATCTCTTTAATAACTGCATCGTAATTTTCATATACATCCTTATAAGGCCTACTGGCATGCTTGATTGCATTGTTATGAAACAAGTGCAAATCTGAAGTGACCCATATCTTACTATGAGGATATGTTTGGTCCAAGTCAATTATATGATTCCATCTCATGCTTCATTATATAAAAAAGAAAGAGGAAGATTAGATTCTCTTCCTCTTTTTGGATTCAAAACCTATTAAATCAAGCTAAGAAGCTTAGTATAGTCAGCTAAGAAATCTTCGTACTTGAAGAAAATGACATTAGACTCATCTATGACTTCTGCTTCAAGAAGTGTTCCTTCAGCTTTACGAATCTTGTTCATTTCCTTGATGTGAAGCAATTCAGCATCCTTCCATATTTCGTAATCAGAAAGACTCATGATTTCAGAGGCCTTACGAGCACCAGCATTCAACTTCAAAATGAGTTCAACATTCAATTCTGGATCCTTAGCATAGAATTGACAATAAGCGCCATTGATATTTCCTCTCAAGTTTGCAATAGGAATTCCGTTATAGTCATAGTCAATGACCTTAACCCAACACTCCTTCAAGTCAATCAAAGCACATACTGTGTTCTTAGCATCTGAAGTCAAATTCATTTGCTGAACTACTTGTTCTGGAGACCATGTCAATCCTGCTTGAGGATTCTTACGATAAGTCCAACCAAATGAAGCTTCTACATCCTTGAATTTTTGGCCACTAAAAGAATTCAAATTCATAAGAACATATCTCCATCCTTCAGCAAGAGCATTTGCTACTCGAACATCAATATATTCTGCTACATGACCTTTACGATATCTAACATCTCCAGAGAAAACTGCAAATTGAGTGTTCTTATCAGCATTCCAACCAATATTCGCGCTTTTTGTAAATGTTTCATCTACAAAGAATGCATGCAAGTCAAGATCGACATTAGCATTAGCATCATACCAGTGAGTGTAGAATCTTACTGTATCTTGTCCATTTGGACCAATTGAATCAAAAGGAATCTTAGTTCCTCGAGATACAGTAATCTTTCCTTCAGACAAAGAACGCATGTCAGTTGGGAAGAACATTGAACGAAGTTGTTCATCAATTACAACCTTCTTTCCTTCCCATGAACTCTTCTTACTCAAAGTGTTCACAAGAGCTTTCAAAATAGAACCCTTGATTTCTTGAACTGATTTGTCTGTAAGTGGTGCCAAGATTGGGAGAGAAGTTTGCTTTCTTGAACCAGGAATCTTAACAAAACGTGGAAGACTTCCTGATCTCTTGTCAATATGAGTGAACAATTCAATCAAAGTCTTTGAAGAAGCTCCTTGCAAGTTCATCATAGTGGCAATCAAGAATTCCCTAGACGTCTTGTCTGCACGACGATACAAAGAGTCAAAGCGACGAATGAACTCTCCTGGTCTTTCAGAAACCTTCTTGATAATTTCACGAAGATCACATTCAGCCTTCTTAGAACCTACCTTCTTGTAGAGGTCCATGATTTCAGAATTCCAAGTCTTGAAGTCTGAAGAGTTGTTACGCAATGCATCAAAGAACTTAGCGGCATTTGGATAACGTTCTTTATATTGACCTGGGTGCAAGATTTCTCCAAGACGGATCCAACGACCGATATACTTCTTTCCATCCATAACACAAGATTTCAATCCCTTCTTGATAATCTTCTCATCAATCAGATGCAACCAATAACGACGAAGTTCACGAGACATCTTCTTGAATTTGAAATTCTCACGCTCTGGATTTGGAACCATCTTCTTTGTCCAATAAGAACCTTCATTGACCATCTTAGCTGGAAGTGGAGGCAAGGTCAAATCACCATCTTGAGTGTAGACAACAGTTCTCAAGATATCAGTAATAGTTACTGAAGAACCTTCAACCAACTTAGGGTATTTAGCCAAGAACATACAAAGAGTTTCCTTGAATGGAATCTCAACTGTAAGATCTAGCTTGTCTTCCATGTTATCCAAGAACCATTCAGCTGCATGACGATCAAATTCTGTAATCGAATTGACAGAACCTACAATTGAATAGAACAAGTCAGTCACCTTAACTGGAATAATACCTTTCAACTTGACCAAAGAAGGATTCTCATATGCTTCAGCGCTCTTCAAAGCCTTATACTTTTCTGGGACTGAAGGAACCCAAGAACCAAGAGAAGCATAATGCAACAATTGATCTACCAAAAGTTCAAACTCTGTCATGTCTTGAACTTGAGCTGGGAATCCTGGATAAAGGGGAACATAAGTGTTATTAGCTCCTAAGAATTCCTTAGCATAAGGAATGATGTTCTTTGAGATTCGTACAGCTTCATCTTCAGTCATACAAGCTAATACATTAGGTTCAATCATGTAACCTAAATTCATGAACTCATTTTGAAGAGCTACTACTGAAGGAACTTTAGCAAAATGCTCAATCAGTTCTTCCTTACTCATCTTAGTCACATCAATTGCATTAAGGTTCTCAACCACTACAAGATTCTTCTTGAATGCAATCAAATCTAAATTTAAATTTCTCTTTTCCATATTTTGTAAATTAGTTTTTAATTATTAAACTTAGCCAAAATCTCTAATTATAGGTAAAATATTAATTTTGATTATGAAATCTATCAAATAACCAAAGCAAAGTTTCTTTGAAATTTCTTAATGTACTGAGCATGTCATTAGGATTATTGTTGAAGACATAGTCAGGATAAAATTCATTATAATGCTTTTCTGCAATGCCACCAATATTCTTCTCATTGCTTGGATTGTCAATTCGAATGATTGTGAAGTTATTTGATTTAAGAGCATCATGTTCATTGATAAACCGAATATCAGTAACAATAATGATTTTATCTTCTCTTTCGAAATCAGGATGATTCAACAATCTTGTTACCCAAATGTTTGGATCAATAAAACCTCTACAAAGATAAGTACCAAAATATGTCATCAAATTTCTGATACTCATCCAAAGCTTTCCATCATCAAACAAGCTTTGAAGCTTCATAATATTCTGAGATTGTACTAGAGACTTATCATAACTACTGAATTTGTCTGAAGCCAGCATTTCATAGAATTCTTGGTCTGATATAGCTATAGACCCATCTCTATCCTCAAATGGATTCTCACTTAGCTTAAGAGTCTTTAAATTGATGAAAGTTTGATCTTTCTTCTTAGAGTCATGCAACAACTCCAATGGAATGCCATATACACTTGCCATAGCTTCTTTAGGGATGTCAGCAAAAGCTAATCTAGTAGACTTTTCCCAAATGTTCTTAGGAACCAAATTAGAATCTTTATCTTTCTTCCACTCCAAGAACTTTGTATAGGTCTTGATGATTTGGTTGTCATCATTAATGTCACAATTAGAAACTTTGTCTAAATACCCATACTCTATAAAGAATTGTAGCATAGAGCAAAAATAGTCTTTTCCGGAACCAGCAGCTCCATATAGACCAATGAATTTTTTTGTTTTCTTTTCCATATCGTTTTAGTTTGATACTGCAAATATACAAAAAAGTTCCTAACTAGATCAAATTAGGAACTTTTTTAACATATTTTAATTCTTGACTAACATTTTGATTCTACAAGTTCCAAATAAGAATAAACTTCTTCTATAGATTTGACAATTATTGTTTCTAATAACAAAAAAACTGTGTCATCAAAAATCTCTATCAATTTATAAGAACTTTCAGAGCCAACTACTGGAATACATTCATATTCACCATTATCATATGACAACACTACAACACCAAGACCATTATCAAAGAATACGCTAGACTCTAAAATGTTAGACAGAACTTTCTTGAATTCTAATGATTTGTGCTTACCCATTCTTTCTCGTATAAAGGAGTTGTTGGATATAATCATCAATAATCTCTTTTTTCTTTGGATGATAGTAAGATATTCCTATCACATCACAAAGAATATCATGTAGTTCATATAGAGGTTGCTTCTGCAAGAATTCTACAATGGAACTTCTGTCGAGATGTTTGACGATTGATAGATTCCTTTCTCTGACTTCTTCTATAAGATCAGAATCGTCAATCTCTCCAAAGATAGCATCAAGGTTTTCATCAACATCTACATCTACATCGATATATTCACCTTCGTGATACACATTGATTTCTACCATATTACTTATTCTTTTTAGGACTCAATACATAATCACGTTCCTTATTCAAGATTGAATCCGCTACAGCAAAGAATAATTCCTTATTATATTCTGTTGGGAGATGGTCAATCACAATATTTCGTCCAGTCTTTCGTTCAAGTGCATTATATACTGCTTCTTGATATCCAATTTGAGTAGAATAATTTTTATCAGTAGGATTATATTCAGCATAATTAACAATCAAACTGTATTCATTAAGACCAATTCTGCGAACAAGACCTACAACTGTTATCTTTGGAAGAACCAAATTTTTATAATAAGTAACTGGTTCTATATTTCCCTTAGGGTCATATTCATCGACCTTCATCTTAACATATGGTTCATATGATGATCGAGAAGTATAACTTGCTACAATATCATTCTTTTCAAAAAGAAGTTTTACTTTTTCTACTCGATTTTCTCGTTTCTTCTTGTTCTCCTCTTTGAGTCTGATTTGTAACTCACGACGCTTAGCAGCTTTTTCTGACATTTGCTGAACTTCTGAAACTGACTGACGTGTAGCTTCAACTCCTTCCATTACAACTTCCTTTCCCTTGTTCAAAAGGTTCTTAATAGTTTCTTTAATCTTTCCCATAATTGAATTATTTAGTTAATTTAGAATAATATTCTTCTCGAAGTTTCTTTCCTTCTTCTTGTTCATTTACTACTCTTTTATATAAAGAGTCCCATTTTGATTGATCTATCACTAAAGAATTTTCTTTAATTCTTCCTTCCGATGAATGAATTATGTAGTTTATACCAGATTCAATATAATATTTTATATGTCTAGGAAGTCCAGAAGCATAAAATCTAGAAAATGAAAATTTCCATTTTACTTGAGAATATATCCAAATATACTTACAACTGATAAATGAAAAAATATAGTCTAACCAAACAATCAAATGAAATGGTGTATCAAACATAAGTCCTTGATCTTCAAATCCAAGTTCAATATGACTTTTCCATTTTTCATTAAATTGTTCAGAATTTATTGGAATATCTTTAGCTGGAGTTTTTGCTAATTCTTCCCAAAAAGACTCATCAGCAAAAAGTTCTCTTATGTGTACTTTAGCACTTTCCATAATCAAAATAATACTGAATTAGCAATTTCCTTTCCTAAATCTCTACTATGTTGATACAAATAAGGATGTAACAATCGGTCTTCAAGAATCTTGATAGCCTCTTCTTTAGAAACTTCGAGTCTACATAGAGCTCCTCTCATTATAGAATTCTTATCTTCTCTGATTCCTTCAATTAAACATCGAATCCAATCATCAACAGAACCTACTAATGAACATTCACTATTATATACAGGGATCACCATTTGGTTTTTCTCTCCATTTTTAGTAGTAAATCCTCCAGTTTTATTAAAGCCAATGACTTCATATAACTGAAATATTTCAATATCTGAAACTCTATATTGTCTCTCTCCACCTTCAATAGCATCATATAAGAATTTCTCAATCAATATTGGACATGTGAGCTTGTCAACTTTCTTAATAGTTCCTTGAATTCTTGTAGGCATTCCAATCTTAGTCAATACATTGTCTAACAATGCTTCTACTGAACTAGTTCCAAAGTTGTAATGAGAAGAATAAGTCTTGTTCTCTAGATAGAACTCATAAGTTTCAATAATCTTCTTTGTACTCAAATTGATTTTTCCAACCATCACTCTAAAGTCTGGAAACTCATTTCCACCTAATGGTTCAGAGATAGCTTGAAAGAAATATTCTAGATTATTCTTGATTGCTTCTTTATAAGTGCAATAGTTCAACGACTTGTATATTATATCTTCAAAGCCTTTGCCGGTAAAGTCTGTATATTGAATGATACCTTCAGACTTAGGCATCATCTTGTTTCTAATTGAGATTCCTTTGTCTACTACATCAGTATTAGCTAAAAAATTTCTTGTAGCTTCTAAGATCTTGATGAACTTCTTGTTTTCTAAAAATACAGTTTTGGATGTTGACATTAAGATTATTTTTTATATTTCACAAATTCTAAAGAATCTCCTACAGTGAAAGATGTAGTATCTGGAAGCATTATGGTAACAAATTCCCTCTTCATTCCTTCACCAAATTGAAGAGTACACAATTTTTTATTAGGATATACTAATTCGATTGACTTCACTAATGCTATTGGACCTCTGTATGTCTTGTTCTCTTCTATAACAATGTCACAACTGACTAAAGATATTATGAAAAACATTATTGCAAATGTTTTTGCAAGAGTCTTT
>JAEIGA010017236.1_pt1 | contig 11001 bp, 8 predicted proteins | sample 9270691 | NCBI WGS metagenome assembly JAEIGA01 (sample SAMN17057246, study PRJNA624740) | gut metagenome | biome: biome; isolation source: fecal sample | host: Bos grunniens | place: China: Xizang | collected 2019 | reverse complement strand
TTGGCGCCATTGAAGGTCAGATCAAGAACCCCTTCAAGATCGACCAGAACAAGTGTATCCGCTGCGGCGCCTGCGAGAGCTCGTGCCCCTTTGGCGCGATCAAAGCCGAGTGGTAACAGGAGGAAAGAACTATGCCTACAATGATGATCAATAACCGCAAGGTTGAGTTTAACGGCGAGAAAAATGTCCTTGCCGTTATCCGCAAGGCCGGTATCGACCTGCCTACCTTCTGCTATCATTCCGAACTTTCGACATTCGGCGCCTGCCGTATGTGTGTTGTCGAGGATGAGCGCGGCCGTATCATGACCTCCTGCACCGAGCCTCCCCGCGAGGGCATGATCATTTACACCAACACCCCCCGTCTGCAGAAGCATCGCCGCATGATCGTAGAGCTTCTGCTGGCTTCCCATTGCCGTGACTGCACAACCTGCATCGTTGGCGCCGACTGCACACTGCAGAAGCTGGCCCACCGCGTCGGCATCAAGGAAGTCCGTTTTGAGAATACCAAAAAGATGCTGCCGGTCGATAATTCCTCGCCCTGCATCTCGCACGACCCCAACAAGTGCATCCTGTGCGGCGACTGTGTCCGTACCTGTGATGAGCTTCAGGGTCTGGGTATCCTCGACTTTGCACACCGTGGTTCCAATGCAGTTGTTCAGCCTGCATTTGGTAAGCGTCTGGCCGATACCGATTGTGTCGGCTGCGGTCAGTGCCGTCTGGTCTGCCCCACAAGTGCCATCACCATCAAGAGAAATACCCGCGAAGTCTGGGAGCTGCTCAATGATCCCACAAAGCGTGTTGTTGCACAGATCGCACCTGCTGTTCGTGTTGCCATCGGTGATAAGTTCGGTATCCCCTTTGGTGAAAATGCCCTTGGCCGTCTGGTCGCAGCGCTGCGCCACATCGGCTTTGATGAGGTTTATGACACCAACTTCGGTGCCGACCTGACCGTTATGGAAGAATCTCAGGAATTCCTCGAGCGTCTGGAGTCGGGCGAGAATCTGCCTCTGCTGACCTCCTGCTGCCCCGGTTGGGTAAAGTTCTGCGAGAATCGTTATCCCGAGTTCAAGAAGAATATCTCCACCTGCCGCAGCCCCATGCAGATGGTTGGCGCCATTCTTAAGGAAGAGGGCCGCATGAATGAGGCCGACACCCGTGAAACCAAGGTCATTGCCATCATGCCCTGCACCGCCAAGAAGGGCGAGATCCAGCGTCCCGAACACTTTACAGATGGTGTACAGGATGTCGATTTTGTTCTGACCACTGCAGAGCTGACCGGCATGATCCAGGAAGCCGGTCTCGATCTGAACCTGCTGGAAGACGAAGCGCTCGATCTGCCTTTTGGTATCGCATCGGGTGCCGGCGCCATCTTCGGTGCTACCGGCGGTGTTACAGAAGCTGTTCTGAGAAGATTGCAGGGCAGCAATAAAAATGAAGATCTCGAAGCCATCAGCTTTATGGGTGTTCGCGGTACCGATGGTATCCGTGAAGCTACCATCAACTATAATGGCAAGGAGCTGCATATCGCCATTGTCCATGGTCTGAAGAATGCCGCCGATGTTCTGGAAAAGGTCAAGGCAGGAGAGTGCAACTACCACTTCATCGAAGTTATGGCCTGCAAGGGCGGCTGTATCGCCGGCGGCGGCCAGCCTGTTACCGCAGTATCGACAGCTATGAGAAGAGGCATGCGTATCGAAGGCCTGTACAAGATCGACAGAAACTCTCAGATCAAGCTGTCCAATGAGAACCCGCTGATCGATAAGGCTTATAACGGTATCCTCAAGGGCAAGGTCCATAAGCTGCTGCATAACGGCCATCACGAGTAAGCCATTCATCTGCGAGTATCTTTGATTTTTGCAAAGTTCCCCAAAGGCATCTGACAGACCACCACCAACCTCTGTCGTATGTCTGAAATCCCGCATCTGACATTAAGGTTTCAAGGCTCCTCTGACGCACCGGAGGAGCCTTTTTTGGTTCTGGAAAAGAAAAAGTGCCTCGGAATATTCCGGGGCACTTTTGATATTTCGGAAATGATTTACTTCTTCTTGCGGGGAGGTGCCATGTGGATGGCCATACCATAGACGGCTTCTACCGCTTCGCCGACCGCCTCTTCGACGGTGGGATGGGGGCGGATCAGAGAAGTCAGCTGGTGGAGGGTCAGACCCTGGGAAATGGCCAGTGTCAGACCGCCGACGATGTCGGTGGCACGGGCACAGTAGAGCAGCGCACCCAGAAGATGGTCGTTTTCATCGGCGATGATCTTGATAAAGCCGCGTTCCTGGCCGGCGATCAGAGATTTGCCGTTGCCGCCCATGAGGAACTTGCCGGTCTTGACGGCAATGCCCTTTTCCTTGGCTTCGGTTTCGGTCATGCCGACTGCAGCGATCTCGGGATTGGTATAAACACAGGAGGGAATAAGGGAAAGATCGGTGTGGAAAGGACGGTCGGCAATGTGCGCTGCAACCGCCAGGCCCTGTGCCGAAGCGGCATGTGCCAGCTGAGGATAGCCGCTCGAAGCATCACCGATGACATAGATGCCGGGGGCAGCCAGCATGTGTGCATCGACCTGTACGCGGCCGCGCTCAAAGGTAATGCCCAGATCACAGCCAAAGACAGTATCGGTATTGGCACGGCGACCAACCGACAGCAGAACAGCCTGGCTGTCGGCAAAGGCATCTTCTCCCTTGGAGGTTGTGAAGCAGCAGCGCAGACCTTCTTCGGTCTTTTCGATACCGGTCACCTTGGCGCCGGCAAAGATGGTAACATTCTGCTTCTTGAGGGCAGCGCCCAGATACTGGGCAACATCACGGTCGAGGAGGGGCAGGATGCGGTCAGCAGCCTCTACAACGGTAACCTTGGCACCAAGGGCACTGTAGGCTGTGGCCATTTCGATACCGATAACGCCGCCGCCGATGATGGTCAGGCTGGAAAGCTCGGGCAGATCGGCCAGAATATCATCGCTGGTCCATACGCCTTCCTGGTCGGCACCGGGAATGGGCAGAAGGATGGGACGGGAACCTGTGGCGACGACGATCTGCTCAGCGGTCAGAACGGTCTTATTATTTTCAGCATCAATAACTTCGACGGTACCGGGGGCAGTGATGACGCCTGTACCCTGCAGGACGGTGACACCGTTCTGCTTGAGCAGACCGGCAATGCCGTCACGCAGCTGGGCCGAAACCTGTTCCTTACGGGTGCGGAGGGCAGGGAAGTCGACGGTGACATCGGTCATTTTGAGGCCGAGAGCGGCGCTTTCCTTGGCTTCCTGGTAGAGTTCTGCGGTGTGCAGTACTGTTTTTGTGGGGATGCAGCCACGGTTGAGGCAGGTGCCGCCCAGCAGATCACGTTCGATCAGGGCAACCTGTTTGCCGTACTGAGCCAGGCGGATGGCGCATTCATAGCCGCCGGGACCGCCGCCGATGATAATTACTTGATATTCCATAAATGTCTACCTCAGATCATTCGATTTGTGCCCAGAGGAGGCTGAGAATATCTGCCTGCATCTGGTGATGGAGGGGATGGCTGCAGGGGATTGCAGAGATCTGCTGACGAAGAGCTTCTTTATCCCAAAGGCAGCCGGCCAGGATGTCGGGGAAAGCGCGGAGGAACTCGCCGTCCATACCGTCGGAATAGAGGGCCAGCTGTTCCAGCCTGCCGGATTTGACGGTATATTCCAGCGTGACGCCGCCCCATTCGAAGCGGGTTTCGGCGCGATCACTGAAGGTGGTATTGGAGCCGAGGAGCCACAGGGGGTCAGAAAGCTCAGCGGCGCGGGTGAGGAGTGCAGCATGGTCGAGATTCTCTTCAGGATAGGGCATGGGCGTACCGCCATAGACGGCGCCGAAGCTTTCCAGCAATCGCTTCTGCAGTTCCTCAAGGGTCAGGTCAGGCAGCAGCTCCCGCAGGTTGACGACGCGGGCTCGAACCGATGCTACGCCTTTGGCGGCCAGCTTGGCTTTGGAGACCTGCAGATAGCGGGCCATATCATCGCTGTTGGTATCGACCAGCAGAGTACCGTGATGGTAGCAGAAGTCTCCCTGACGGTAAAAGGCATTGCCCGAAAACTTGCGGCCATCAATGGTGACATCGTTGCGGCCGGTTTTCTGGGCCGGCAGGCCAAGGGCCTGTACAGCACCTTCGATAACCGAAAGCTGACGGCTGATGTCATAGTCGGCATGACGTACCAGGAAGGTGAAATTGAGGTTGCCCAGATCGTGATAGACGGCGCCGCCGCCCGAAAGACGGCGTGCCAGATGACCGCCTTCTTCCGCAAGGGTAGAAACCTTGCATTCGGTCCAGGCATTCTGATTGCGGCCGATAACTACCGTCTGGGCATTCTGCCACAGATAGAGGATACACTGGCCGGGCTGACAGGCGAACATGAGCTGTTCTTCCAGCGCGATATTTTTATAGGGGTCGGTGGAATCGGTGATGTAATAGTCCAGGCGATCGATCATAAAAACACCTCTGAATGGAGAAGCGCCGCCAACCGGAATTGGCGGCGCTTTGATGTTTGCGTTATTCTGCCGGTGTCCAGCGCAGGATGGGCTGGCGTGCAGCAGCGACCTCGTCGGGTCGGCCAATGGGGGTGGTGAAGGGAGCCTCGTGCAGGCGCTGGCCGTCTTCGCGAGCCTCGGCCAGAATCTTGCCATAGACTTCGGCGGCCATATCGAGTGTTTCCTTGCTCTCGGTCTCGGTGGGCTCGATCATCAGTGCCTCGTGGACGATGAGGGGGAAGTACATCGTGGGAGGATGCATACCGTAGTCCAGCAGACGCTTGGCGATCTCCATAGCCGAAGCGCCGGTCTCCTTCTTGAGCGCGCCCAGATCCATGACAAACTCATGCATGCATCTGCCGGGATAAGCCATATCATAGCCCAGGTCGGACAGCTTCTTCATGAGGTAGTTGGCGTTGAGGACAGCACCCTGCGATGCGGCGGGAATGCCTTCCTTGCCCAGGCTCAGGACATAGGCCAGCGCACGGATGACGACCAGGAAGTTGCCATAGAAGCTGCGCATGCGGCCGATGGATGTATCGGGAGCCTGCAGATGATAGCCCTGCTCGTCCTTGGTGACGACAGGGGTGGGCAGGAACTCTGCCAGATGGGCCTTGCAGCCAACAGGACCGCTGCCGGGACCGCCGCCGCCATGGGGAGTGGAGAAGGTCTTGTGCAGGTTGAGGTGGATGCAGTCAAAGCCCATATCGCCGGGGCGGGCCATACCCATAACAGCATTGAGGTTTGCGCCGTCATAGTAGCAGAGGCCGCCGGCTTCGTGAACGATGCGGGTGATTTCCAGAATGTTGGGATCGAAGATACCAACGGTGTTGGGGTTGGTCAGCATCAGACCGGCAGTATCGGGGCCGACGGCCTTGCGCAGACCGTCCAGATCGACACAGCCCTTCTCATCGGAAGGAATATTGACGACGCTGAAACCGGCCATAACGGCACTGGCAGGGTTGGTACCGTGCGCCGAGTCGGGAACGATGATCTTGGTACGTGCGGTATCGCCGCGCTTCTGATGGTAGGCGCGGATGAGCAGCAGGCCGGTATATTCACCATGGGCACCGGCAGCAGGCTGGAGCGTCATGGCATCCATGCCGGTGATCTCCTGCAGCAGGCCGGCAGCTTCGTACATTGCCTCGAGGCAGCCCTGAACGGTGGTCTCGGGCTGGAGAGGATGGACGGCGCTGAAACCGGGGAGGCCAGCCATATCTTCATTGAGGGCGGGGTTGTACTTCATGGTACAGGAGCCCAGGGGATAGAAGCCGTCGTTGACGCCGAATGTCTGCTTGGCCAGTTCGGTATAGTGGCGCTCGACATCGATTTCGGCCAGCTGGGGCAGTGTGGGCGCAGCTGTGCGCATCATGCCGGCAGGCAGTTCAACGGCAGGGGTCGAGCAGCGGGGCAGCAGGTCGCTCTTGCGTCCGGCTTCGCTGCGTTCAAACAGGAGCTTCACTGTGCAGCCACCTCCTTCAGGATCTCGACCAGACGGTCGATCTGATTCTTATTGTTCATTTCGGTTGCGCACCACAGCAGGCCGCCTTCAACAGGCAGACCGCCCAGAATGCCGCGTTCAGCCAGCTTCTCGCAGAGCTGAGCGGGATCCATAGGACATTCGGTGACGAACTCGTGGAAGAAAGGCGCGTCATGGCGCAGGCCAAAGCCGGGGATCTTGGAAATCTCGGCTGCGGCATAGTGCGCGTTGCGCAGGCACTGATCGGCGCATTCGGCCAGGCCGCCGGGACCCATAGCCGACAGATAGACGGCAGCGGTCAGGGCGCAGTGTGCTTCGTTGGAGCAGACGCTGGAAGTAGCCTTTTCGCGGCGGATATGCTGCTCACGGGCCTGCAGGGTGAGGACAAAGGCACGGTTGCCCTTGGCATCCTGTGTCTGGCCGACAACACGGCCGGGCAGCTTACGCATCATAGCCTGTGTAGCGGTCATAAAGCCCAGGTAGGGGCCGCCGAAGCCCATGGGAATACCCAGAGGCTGGCCTTCGCCGACAGCAACGTCAGCGCCGTAATCGCCGGGCGTATGCAGCAGAGCGAGAGTCATGGGATTGACAACAGCGACAGCCTTGGCGCCGACAGCATGGGCCGCAGCGGTCAGAGCTTCGCAGTTTTCCAGCAGACCATAGTAGTTGGGATTCTGGAAGAGGACACAGGCATCATCGGCCTTGAGAGCAGCGGCCAGTGCCTCGGGATCGGTCAGACCATTCTGTGCGGGCAGGACTTCGACGGGAATGTCGCGGCTGCCGCAGTAGGTACGGACAACTTCGATGAAGTGGGGATGCAGAGCGCCCGAGAGGACAGCACGTGTGCGCTTGCGCTCCTGGCACATGACAACGGCCTCTGCAGCGGCAGTGGCACCGTCGTAGACCGAGGCGTTGGAAACATCCAGGCCGGTCAGCTGGCACATCATGGTCTGATACTCGAAGATCGACTGCAGAACGCCCTGGCTGATTTCAGCCTGATAGGGAGTATAGGCTGTGAGGAACTCCTTCTTGGAGGTGACAGCGCGGACGATCGAGGGGATATAGTGGTTATAAGCGCCGGCACCGCGGAAGACGGAAGAGAAGCGCTTGTTCTTTTCGGAAAGCTCGGTCAGATGGGCATTGACCTCCAGCTCGCTGAGCCCTTCGGGGATATTAAGGCTCTCCACCAGCATTTCCTGGGGGATGCAGTCAAACAGCTGCTCCACCGAGGTCAGGCCCAGGCTATCCAGCATCGACTGCCGGGAAGCCTCGGTGTTGGGGATGTAGCCGCCCATGGATTTAGGCCTCCTCCTGGCAGGAAGCGTCATACTCTTCGGCTGTCAGCAGTTCTTCGGTCTCTGTGATCTCAGAAACACGGATCATCCATGCATCATAGCAGCCTTCGTTGATCAGCGCGGGGTTGTCCAGCAGAGCTTCGTTGATCTCAGCAACAACGCCTGTGACAGGGGAGAAAACATCGGAAACAGCCTTGACCGATTCCAGGTTGGCAAAGCCTTCACCGGCGGTAACTGTATCGCCGACTTCGGGCAGTTCTACGAAAACGATATCGCCCATGGCGTTCTGTGCGAAGTCGGTCAGGCCGATTTCAGCTGTGTTTTCGCCGGTCATCTTGACCCACTCATGGGACTTTGCATACTTCAGTGTGTTGGGTGTGTTCATAATATATTCCTCCTGATATTGTTTCTGATGGATTGATAATTTGAATGGTGGATTTAAGCCTTGTAGAAGATGTAGTCGGTGACTTCGGCTTCGACCTTGCGGCCGCGAACCATGACGTCAACATGATCGCCGATCTCAACCGAACCGTTCTCGACCAGCGCCATAGCGCAGGACTGCTTGAGGTAGGGGCAGAAGGTGCCGGAAGTTGTGGCGCCGATCTGGACATCCCCCTTCATGACTTCCTGATGCTCACGCAGAATGCCGCGGCCGATGGCCTTGAGGCCGATGCGCTTGCGGGCAGGTGTGCCCTTGTCGACCAGAGCCTGCTTGCCGATGAACTCTTCCTTGTTCATCTTGACAGCCCACTCCAGGCCGGCTTCCAGGGGAGAGATCTCATCGGTCATCTCATGGCCGTAGAGAGGCATGCCGGCTTCCAGACGCAGGGTATCTCTGGCGCCCAGACCGCAGGGGATGAGGCCGTATTCCTTGCCGGCTTCCAGCAGGATGTTCCAGAGAGCAACGCCCTCTTCAGCTGCACAATAGAGCTCGTAGCCGAAGGAGCCGGTGTAACCGGTGCGGGAAATCAGGCAGTCAACGCCCTTGACCGAAACACGGCCGGGTGTGAAGGTGTAATACTTCTTGGGGGCGAGTTCCTCGGGAATGAGGGAAGCCAGGATCTCCTTGGCCTTGGGGCCCTGCAGAGCGACCTGAGCAACGCCTTCGGAGAGGTCGGTCAGTGTGGTGTTGGGCAGCAGGTTGGCGCGCATGTGTGCAGCGTCCTTTTCGTGGTTGGCTGCATTAACAACGGCCAGATATGCGTTTTCCGACAGGCGATAGACGATCAGATCATCAACGACACCGCCGTTTTCATTGCACATGGCGCTGTAGCGAACACGGCCGATGGCCATGCCGGTCAGGTCATTGGTGATGATGTGGTTGAGGGAAGCCAGAGCGCCGGGGCCTTCGATGAGCAGCTCGGCCATGTGAGATACATCAAAGAGGCCGCAGCCTTCACGAACAGCATTGTGCTCGGCGATGACGCCGGTAGGATACTCAACGGGCAGGAGATAGCCTGCGAAGGGAACGATCTTACCACCCAGAGCGACATGCTGGTCATACAGAGGGGTCTTCTTTTCCATTGCAATTCATCCTTTCTCTTATTACGGTATAAATGTGGTTAAAAATTAAACAAATAAAAAAGACACACTCATGCAATATAAGTGTGTCTCTGTCCTCGTGCCTGAAAGATACTCTTCTTCGGCGCTAATCAAATAGCTCTCCAGAGTGTCGTCAGATCCCCGTCCTTTTGCCTGAGAGTTTGGCCCCTTCGGCGCTGCCAATGCAAAGTGTACAGTCTCTTCAGAGATCATCACTCGACTCAATATGCAGTTGTATCTATCTTTGTTAAATAATAGTATAAAATAATGGGAGAGAAAAATCAATTTGCAATTGTTTATGATTTGAAAGAAGCTATTTTGTTGGAAATTACTAAAAAAGATATTCTCTGTTTGGGAAAAGGTATCTTTACTTACTAAAAGACGAAGAGTTTTTGAATATGTCATTGCTGGAGGATAGCGATATTATAGTATACTGTTGCATTTATGTTTCCTGTAAGGTAAAATGAAGTTGAAATAATTTTATAATAAGGAGAATTAACCATGTTTGAGTTCGGTTCCTATCCTTTTCCCTCCAAGCGTTTTGTAAAGTATGCCATCAATGGCATGTGTGCAACTTCTCATCATCTGGCTGCACAGGCCGGCGTCGATGTTATGCGCAAAGGCGGCAATGCTTTTGATGCAGCCATTGCTGCAGCCACCTGCCTGACCGTGCTGGAGCCTCAGTCCAACGGTATCGGTGCCGATGCCTTTGCCATCATCTGGCATAAGGGCAAGATCTACGGCCTCAATTCCTCCGGCTATATGGGCAAGCGTTTTACCCTTGAAGCGGCCAAGGCCAAGGGCTGGGAGACCAAGCTGCCTGTTTACGGCTTTGGTCCCGTCACAGTTCCCGGCGCACCCGCAGCATGGGCTGCTGTCAATCAGCGTTTCGGCCGTCTGCCCCTCAGCGAGGTCATGGCACCTGCCATCAACTATGCTGCCAACGGTCAGGCCGCAACACAGGGCCTGCACGATATGATGAAGCTCTTCTCGGGCAGACTGAAGGATCAGCTGGAAACCTCTCCTGAGTGTGCTTCCTGGTTTGATTGCTTCATGCCCGAGGGCAGAGTTCCCGAAGTCGGTGAGATCTATCGTAATCCCGATCAGGCCAAGACGCTGCAGGATATTGCAGATACCAATGCCGAGAGCTTCTATCGCGGCAACCTGGCCGACCAGATCGCAGCTTATTCCGATAAGTTCGGCGGCTGGATCACCAAGGAAGACCTGGAGAACTATCAGCCCGAGTGGGTCGATCCCGTTTCGGTCAACTACCGCGGCTATGATGTATGGGAGCTGCCTCCCAACGGCCAGGGCATCGTCGCTCTGATGGCCCTCAATATTCTCCGCAACTTCGAGCCTTCCCGCGGTGATGTTGCAAGCTTCCATAGAGAGATCGAGGCCCTCAAGCTGGCCTTTGCCGATGGTCAGCGTTATATTGCCGATCCTCGTCATATGGATGTCAGCGTAGCTGATCTGCTGTCTCCCGCCTATGGTCTCGACCGCAGCAAGCTGATCGGCGACCGTGCCATCCTGCCCGAGTGCGGCAAGCCCAAGGCTTCCGGCACTGTTTATATGTGTGCTGCCGACAATGAGGGCAACATGATCTCCTTCATCCAGAGCAACTATCGCGGCTTCGGTTCGGGTGTTGTCGTTCCCGGCACAGGCATCGGCCTGCAGAACCGCGGTGAGGGCTTTAGCTTTGATCCCAACCATCCCAACTTTGCCGCACCCGGCAAGAAGCCTTACCATACCATCATTCCCGGTTTCCTGACCAAGGGCAATGAGGCTGTCGGTCCCTTTGGCGTCATGGGCGGCTTTATGCAGCCTCAGGGCCATATGCAGGTCATGCTCGATTATATCGATAAGGGCATGAATCCTCAGGCTTGCCTGGATGCACCCAGATGGCAGTGGACAGAGGGTATGAAGGTTTCCTTCGAGCCTGCCTTCCCCGAGTATATGGTAGAAGCCCTGAAGGCCAGAGGCCATAACATCTCCATCGATCTCAATCCCGGAATTTTCGGCCGCGGCCAGATCATCTTCAATACCGGCAAGGGCACGCTGATGGGCGCAACAGAGCCCAGATGTGAAGGCGCTGTACAGGCCTGGTAAAGTCAACCGGATGAAGAAACGCTTCGCCGGTTTCTTCATCCCAAAGGGTACCGGCATGCGCACCGGGTTACGATGTTTT
>JAEIGA010017235.1_pt1 | contig 11001 bp, 8 predicted proteins | sample 9270691 | NCBI WGS metagenome assembly JAEIGA01 (sample SAMN17057246, study PRJNA624740) | gut metagenome | biome: biome; isolation source: fecal sample | host: Bos grunniens | place: China: Xizang | collected 2019 | reverse complement strand
TTCGGCGAAAAATATTTCGATACCTCGCGCCACTATTACGAATGTCTCGCCGGAGAGCCGCGCACGTTTGAAATCGGTATTAGCGCGAAATGGTAAGTTATTATGTAATCGGTAAGTCGAGTGTGCGGGCTGAAGCCGCCCATCCGACTAACCGATTATTCCAGAATCAAAATTGCCGTTGAAAGTTCGAAAATAATATGGTATACTATTTACCAATCATTTGCCAAAGCGGGCGTAGCTCAATGGCAGAGCTCCAGCCTTCCAAGCTGGCTACGAGGGTTCGATTCCCTTCGCCCGCTCCATAAGGCATGAGATGCCAGAGTGGCGTAATGGCAGCCGCAGCAGACTCAAAATCTGCCGTACGTGAGTACGTGAGGGTTCGAGTCCCTCCTCTGGCACCAATGTTCGAGCAAGTGATTTGAGACTGGAGAGGTGTCCGAGTGGTCGATGGTGCAACCTTGGAAAGGTTGTGTGGGGGCAACTCCACCGGGGGTTCGAATCCCCCCCTCTCCGCCACTTACTCTTGATATGAGGTAAGGATTTTTTCATCGTATGGGACATCAGTGAAATGGGTAAGGGTATTACAGAAGCAACAGTTGAAGAGATAAAATCGCGCATCGATCTTGCGGATCTGATTTCCTCTTACGGAATAGCGGTTAAGCATGCAGGATCCAGCCTTAAGGCGTGCTGTCCGTTCCACAACGAAAAGACTCCGAGTTTTCAGATCAACAACTCCAAGGGCTTTTATCATTGTTTCGGCTGCGGCGAATCGGGCGACGCCATAAAGTTTGTACAGAAAATGGAAGGAAGTTCCTTCCTGGAGGCCGTTAAGTCTCTGGCTTCCCGCTGCGGCGTTGAAATTGTCGAGTCGGTCGATCCCGAACACGGCAAGCGCAAGCGCCTCTATGCTCTGATGGCGGAGCTGGCCCAGTTTTATCATCGCTGTCTGATGAAGATGCGCGAAGCGGGTCCCGCCCGCGAATATCTCGTAAAGCGCAGACTTGATGAGAAGGTTCAGGAAGATTTTATAATCGGCTACGCTCCGAACGGTATGTCCGCGATGGTGAAGTGGGCTGAGAAATACGGCTACAGCTTAGAGGAGCTTGAGGCGGCCGGCGTCATAAAACCTCCGCTCGACGCTAAGGATTCGGGGTATCACCGCTTCGGTTCGCGTCTTATGTTCACGATATGCGACAAGCAGGGCCGCGTCGTCGCTTTTTCAGGCCGGCAACTTGTTGCCAACAAGAATTCCGGGAAATACGTAAATTCCCCCGAGACCGCGATTTTCAAAAAGGCGAACGTTCTTTTCGGATTTGATAAGGCTTCCGGCTTTATCGCGCGCTCGCCGCGCCGCGAGGTGATTCTCTGCGAGGGTCAGATCGACGTCATAAGGCTTCACATCTGCGGGTTTAAGAACGCGGTCGCATCGCAGGGTACGGCGTTCACCGACGAGCACGCCAAGATGATAAAGCGAGTCGCCGATTGCGCCGTTCTGATGTATGATGACGATGCCGCCGGGCGAAAGGCGGCGATCGCGACCGCGCGAAAGCTTCTCGCGATGGAGATGCCTGTGAGAGTCGTAAGTCTCCCGGATGGAGCGGATCCGGATTCTTTCCTCATAGAGAACGGACCGGAAGCGCTTCAAGCTCTCATCGACAAGGCCCGTTCAATCATTGATTTCCAGTTTGAGACCGAAAAGTCAAAAGAAGAGGGCTCCACGTCTCTTGATGCGCTCAACCGCATTTCCAAGTCTCTTCTTGTGACGATCGCCTCATGTCCGTCGGCGATTCTGCAGGCTGGAATGGTCGACGAGGCCGCAAGAAAACTCTCACTCCCCGTCGCCGCGCTTTCAGAAGAGTTGTCGAAGACGGTTGCCGCCGCGAAAACGGCGCCTGTTCCGCGCGCTCCCGAGCCGATGGACGTCGAGAGCGAAATTGATTTTGACGATTTTTCGGAATCTGGGGACGAAATCGTTCCGGATGAAACTCAATTTGAGGATGTCGCCGCCGCCGATCGTCATTCTCCGTCGATAACGGAATTCGCGTTTATGGAGTTTCTGATGGCGCGTGAATATGACGCCGACGTTGAAAAGGGGGTTGCGGAATTTCTCTCCGGAGATGTTTTCGCTTCCGATTTCACAAGACGATTCGTCGATACCTGGCGCGATGAGGTTGTAAAGGGCGAAGATCTCTTCGCCTGCTTCGCCGAAAATCTTTCTTCCTACGAACGCGAATGGTTTGATAAAATATATCTTGGAGCCGGAAAGACCGAGGCGAGCGCGATGACGGCGGAAGATATCCTCCGCGACTTTGTCCGCAAGTTCTGGGTAGACCGGCTTAAACGCGAGCGGAATTCCATTTCTTCTTCCTCGGGTCTCGAGGGCGATATGAAGCGGATGAAGCTTTCGATGGATATTAAACGCCTTTCGAGCGCCGTCTGGACTGATGTCTCGGTATTGATTGACGATTTGAAAAAAGGAGAAAAATAAAATGGATATTAAAGAAGCAACCGCATCGATAGCTTCAAAAAAAGAGCTTGTATCTAAAATCCGCGACGAGGTTTCCCGCGTCATAGTCGGTCAGGAGAAACTTATCGACCGTCTTCTTCTTGCGCTTGTGACCGACGGGCATATTCTTCTTGAAGGTGTCCCGGGCCTTGCGAAGACGCTTTCGTGCAATACTCTCGCCAAGGCTCTCGGGCTTGATTTCAAGCGGATATCGTTTACGCCTGATCTTCTTCCCGCCGATGTCGTCGGCACGATGGTTTATTCGCCGAAGACCGGTGAATTTACTCCGAAAAAAGGTCCTGTTTTCACGAATCTTCTTCTTGCCGACGAAATCAACCGCGCTCCCGCGAAAGTCCAGTCCGCTCTTCTTGAGGCGATGCAGGAGCGTCAGGTGACGATCGGCGACGAGACGTATTCACTTCCAAAACCTTTCCTCGTACTTGCGACTCAGAACCCGATCGAGCAGGAGGGGACTTATCCGCTTCCCGAGGCCCAGGTGGACCGTTTCATGTTCAAGTGTCTCGTCGAGCCGCCCACGATGGCCGATGAGCGCCGCATTATGCAGCGCTTCGCCGAATCATCCGAGAAGCCCGAGGCTAAAACGGTCGTTACGGGCGAAGAGATAGCCTCTCTACGCGAGGCGCTGCCGATCGTTTACTGTGACGAGAAGGTCGGCGATTATATTCTTTCGATCGTATTCAAGACGCGCGAGGCGAACGCTTTCATCCAGAACGGCGCCAGTCCCCGCGCGACACTCGCGTTGAATCTCGCCGCTCGCGGCAATGCGCTTTTAAAGGGCCGCGCATACGCGACTCCCCAGGACGTCAAGGAAGTCGTTTACGATGTTTTGAGGCATCGTATACTTCTTACCTACGAGGCCGAGGCGGAAGGCATCACGTCCGATAAGATCATCGACCGTATTCTCGACGAAGTCCCGGTTCCGTAAAATGGCGCTCGACATAAAAGAACTGATGGCCAAAGTGGGGAGAATACGCCTTCTCACCAACAGGCTTATCGACGATGAGCTGAGCGGCAACTATCATTCGACGTTCAAAGGTCAAGGAGTCGAGTTTGATGAGGTGCGTCCTTATGAGATCGGGGACGATGTCCGCTCCATCGACTGGAACGTTACCGCGAGAACGGGGGTCCCGTTCATCAAGCGTTACAGCGAAGAGCGCGAACTTACCATTCTCTTTCTCGTCGACGTTTCAGGCTCTTTGAGTTACGGCAGTAAAGGCCGCACCAAAGCCGAACTCGCCGCCGAGGTGACTGCGCTTCTGGCTCTTACGGCCATAAGGAATCAGGATAAGGTCGGGCTTGTGCTTTTTTCAGACAGGATATTGAAGTACATACCGCCGCGCAAAGGCCGAGACAGCGTCATGCGTCTCGCTCGAGAGGTTCTTGCGGCGGGTGACGGCGCCCAAGGCGGCACAGACATAGTCGAGGCTTTGAGGTTTTTAAACAGTATCCGCAAGCGCCGCGCTGTCGTATTTTTAGTCAGCGATTTTATAATTCCTTCCGTTTCGGCGCGAGATGAGTTCGAAAAGCTTGTCCGTGCGACCGCCCGCAGGCACGATATGATTTCGGTCTCGGTATCAGATCCTGCCGAAGGCGAAATGCCCGATGTCGGCGTTGTTGAACTTGAAGACCCGGAAACGGGAGAGATAACCATAGTCGACACTTCGAGCGCTTCGGTCAGAAAAGCCTTCGCCGCGTCTGCCGCCGCCGAGAAGACCGAGATTGAAAGATTCTTCGCCAGATCGGCGTTGGATGCCGTTTCGCTTTCGACCGATAGACCGTATATCGACGAGGTGAGGGCGCTTTTCAGACGCCGGGCATGCAAGAGGAGATGATGATGATAGGTTCTCTTATTCTCGCCGTGACGCTGTGTACCGCATCCCACGAAGGTGTAGACATTACGCTTTCGTCAGGTAACGAAGTCGTTGATCCGGGCAGGAGCGTTTTCATCGATCTGAAAATCGTATCGCCGAGGGATGTTGAAGTTTTGCCCCCCGATCTGCGCTCGCGCGTTCGCGGCTTTACGTTGGCCGAGGACTTTGCGATAGAGCCTTATGTCAATGACTCAGGCTTAAGAGTGTCTGAAGTTCGCTGGAGGCTGGTACCTGAACCTTGTGCCAAGACTTATAAGATAGCGCCTTTTGCGGTTAAGACTAAAAACGGCGAGTCCTTTGTTGCCGGTCCCGTATACTTTAAAAATCCTCCGGAGCGCGAGAAGGTTGCCGGTGAGATGATAATAGATCCTAAAAAGGATTTGCCGCCGCTCAGTTGGAAACTCGTAGGCTATTGTGCGCTAATATTAACAGGATCGCTTACATTAACAGCTGTTATCTGGATGCTTGTAAAGTATTTGGCGCGCCGCGTTAAAGAGCATCGTATGAGTCCTGTCGAAAGGGCGTGGGTAGAGCTTGACAGATTGATGAAAAAGGGCTTGCCCGGGCGCGGCAGATTTAAGGATTTTTATATTGAATTAACCCAAGTGGTAAGGCGTTACATTCAGCGTAAGCATGGTCTTAAAGCGCCGAATTTGACAACAGAGGAGTTTTTTGAGGCCGTTAAGGATGTTGAGTCATTCCCTAAAAGCGCTTTAGGGGGACTGATGGAATTTCTTAATGCCGCCGATATGATTAAATTTGCAGGAGTAAAAGCCACGCCGGAGTTGGCTGACGAAGCTACTCAATCGGCTCGCTCTTATATTACAGAAGACGAATCTAATACAAAAGGAGAAGCTAAATGAGTTTCGCGAATTCCTACGCATTACTCCTTTTGTTGCCTCTTGCGTTTGCCGCGTGGCGTATGTTGCGCCGATCTCGCGGAAAGGGGCTGAAATTCTCCGCAGTATCTCGAATTCCGGTCAAGACTGCGTCATGGCGCGTTTTATGCTCTTCTTTAGCGCCATATATAGCGATTTTAGGTATGTTGTCGCTGATTTTAGCGTGTGCCAGACCAAGAATTCCGTTAGGTAAAAACCGTAAGAATGTTGATGCTATCGCCATAGCGATGGTCGTAGATGTATCGGGTTCGATGAGCGCGCTCGATCTGACTCCGAAAGGGGCTGAATATTCTAAAGACACGACGCGACTTTCGGTAGTTAAGAAGATGTTCGCTCAATTTGTCGAAAAGCGTCCTGATGACTTAATTTCGCTCGTGACATTTGGTACTTACGCAACAGCGCGAACGCCCCTGACATCTGACCATGAGACATTGCTCAATGTCTTAAAAGGCGTTGAAATTCCTATGGGTGATGGCGAGGCCAGAACAGCGATAGGTGACGGGCTTTCAGTAGGGCTTTTACGCATAAAGGACGCTAAGCCTAAATCGAAAATCGTTATTCTTCTTTCGGATGGTGATTGCAATGTCGGTGCGGCGGATGGTGCGGTTGAACCGGAGGTAGCGATTGAGTCTGCCGTGAAATTAGGCGTAAAGGTTTATACGATAGGCGTAGGAACTAAAGCTCGAATCGTGCCGTTTTTAGCCACGGATTATAGTGGCAGGAATATCGTTGTTCGTGAGAGATCCGGATTCGACGAGGCCTTGCTTAAGAATATCGCCGCGACAACATCGGGGATGTATTTCGCCGTTAATGACCGCGACGGCCTCGAAAAGGCTCTTGAGGAGATTGATAAACTTGAGACGACTCCGCTTGAAGTCGACGAGTGGAGCCGGTGGACAGAGTATTTCCCCGTGTTCCTGGCGCTCGGCACTTTTGCAGTCGTTTTAGCTTCGGTTTTATCTATGCTTGCCGTGCGCAGATTGGCATGAGACGGCTGACAGTTCATTAAATTTTGTAATCTCTGATATTATTCATCTGTATGATCGTATAATATGATATAATATCAGAATGAATTTTAAGTTTTTGTCCATATTAAACGTCGCAGCAGCCGCAGCGGTTTTTTTTGCTCTTCAGATACGGGCGGAGCCCACGGTTGAAACGGAGGGGGCGTCCGCTCTTGATTCAAGCGATCAGGTCGTCAGTATCGCTGCTTCTGAGTATGAAAACAATGTTTCGTCTCGCCTTGAATCCGATTCCATAACTTTTGCAGATCCGGCGGCACTTGATCTTTTTGTTTCCAATCTTGTAATCAAAACCGTGCAGACGGCTTCCGAGTCGGCCGCGGCGGCGTTTGCCTCTGAAGAAGCCCGTCTTAAAGCCGCCGCAGAAGAGAAGGCGATTCAAGACGCCAAGGAAAAGGCGGATCTCGAACGTCGTCGAATCACATCGCGTGTGTTCCGTCTTAACAATGTCGGCGCCGAGGAGGTCGCCAATCGGTTAAATGCGATGTGGACCGGCGACTTCGGCGTAACGTGGAAGGTTTCTAAAATCGCACAGGCGTTCACCGAATCGAACTGTGTAGTCGTTACCGCTCCGGCGATGATTCTTGATGCCTGCGCGGAGATTATCCGCAATATCGATGTTGAGGTTCCCCAGGTCTATATCGAAGCGCGTTTTATAGAGCTTTCCAACAATGCTTCCCACAAGCTCGGCATCGATTGGCAGATGCTTGACGGCATGAAGGGGTCTTTGGCCCTCGATGCCGGGTGGAACGAGCGCAAAGTCGATGGTGTATCCACTTTCAACAGCGCCGACGGTTCCTATACGCTTACGTCCAATGCGGCAGATGCCGGGCGAAAATCCGCGAATCTCTCGTATGTCAACGGCACTATCGGAATGTCGGAACTTTCTCTCATACTTCGCGCGCTTGAGTCGAGCGAAGACGCGCGGACATTCTCCAATCCTAAGATTATCGTCTCGTCCGGCAAGAAGGCCACCGTCGATATGACGACTAAATATCCGAATGTTACTATTTCGGCGAAGCGTACGACGAGCGGCAGTTCCGATTCGCTCGACCTTTCCATGAATATGGCGGCCATCCCCGGAGAAGACAAGTTCATGTTCGCCAAAGAGGCCTTCTTCAGCTGGGGGATCGAACTTGAGGTGACGCCGCGCATCAGTTCCAACGGACTTATCAATGTCTCTATCGTTCCGACGATTTCGAGTCTGACGGACTGGGTTACGGCCGGCGCGAGCGACACTACGGACAACAAGGACAACAACGCGGGAACATATTCCGCCAAATATCCCGTTATTGACGTTCAGCGTCTTGTTACGGAATTTAATATGGCGTCCGGATCTACGGCCGTTATCGGCGGACTTTCACTTACCGTCGAAACCCAAAAGGATAACGGCATCCCGTGGCTTAGAGATATCTGGTGGATCGGACCTAAACTGTTCGGTTCCAAAGTCCGCGTTAAGGAACAGCGCGAGATCATCGTTTTCGTCACCGTCGGGATAGTCGACCCCAAGAACATCCAGAAGGATGCCGGGCTTCCTAAAAACGCCGTTCTGGGACGTCAGTACACGAACGACACAAGGCGCGAGCCCGGCGACAGGAAACGTACGCTCGTTGAAGGGATGAGGTCTCTTGATTTGAGAAGTCTTGAAGAGCAGTATTCCGACCCGCGGCGTACGAACAGAGTTGAAAAATCGGCTTTTGATATATCGAAAATGCCGATCCCCTTTACGAAAGATCCGAATTACAAATCAAAGAACTACAAAAACAAACAAGGAGATAAATGAAGTTGAAAACATTGATGATGGCGGTGACGGCGGTTTTCTCCGTCGCGGCTTCGGCTGACAATGTCGTTCTCATGTCGGGCTCTCAGCTTACCGGCAAGGCCGGCGATGTCGTGGGAGATTCCATCAAGTTCGTCTCGGATGATATCGGAGAGGTGACGATAAAGCTTGATAAAATCAAAATTCTCGAATCAAGCCGCGATCATGTCGTCCAGTATACCGACCTTACGACCGAGAAGAAGCCGCTTGCCGTCAAGGACGGGGCTCTTGTCGAAGGCGGTAAAAAGCTTGATATGTCGAACGTCAAGGCGGTTGATCCTGTGGTCGAAACATGGCACGGAAGCATAAATCTCGCCGCATCCATGGCTCGAGGCAATACCGTTTCCGAGTCTGCGAGCATTACGGCCGATCTGAGCCGCCGCTGGGAGAAGCATCGCTTCACATCCGCGCTCGGATATTACTTTGCGCAGAGCGGCGATACGAAGGCCGATAAGCAGAAGACGGAAAACCGTTTCGAGCTTTCCGCGCAGGAAGATTATTTCTTCCTCACGAAGTTGTACGCCTATGTGAACGGTAAGTACGAAATCGATCAGATTATGGATCTCGATTATCGTATCCGTCTTGGCGGCGGTCTTGGTTATCAGTGGCTTGAGGGCGAGGATGTCGCCGGACTCGGCAAGATGAACTTCAACCAGGAACTCGGTCTTGCGTGGGTCAGAGAAGAGTATGCCGACGGTTATGAGGATGATTTTGCAACCGTTCGCTATGCTCATCATCTCACATGGGATTTCGCGAAGACCGAAGGGCTTCAGTTCTTCCACAATTTTGAATTCCTTCCTGATGTCGCAGATCCTTGCGAAAATTATATCGTCGACGCCGATATAGGTCTTTCATGGGCGTTCAGTGCCAATTGGCAGCTTCTCGGCAAGTTTGAGTGGGATTACAAGAGCCAGGTCGCCGATGGCGTCAAGCACAGCGATCTGAGGTACATCCTCGGACTTGGATATAAGTGGTGAGCGGCTGTTAGTGATTAGTCGTTAGTGATCGACTGAGAGAATTTAATGAGGGTTGCGATCGTATATCCGCCGTTGAAGAGCGACAAAGGAGTCGCTCTTCTTACGCAGAATCGCCAATTCCAGTGGTTCTCCCGTCCGACTTATATTTTCCCCGTCGTGCCCGCCACAGCTGCGACGATGCTGAAAAACGCGGGTCACGATGTTCTCTTTCTCGATGCGATCGCTTCCGAGATGTCGGTAGACGAATTCGAGCGGACGCTTATAGCGTTTGAGCCCGATCTCGTCGTTATGGAGACTAAAACCCCCGTCGTCAAGCGTCATTGGAACTGGGTCGCGCGGATGAAGGAGATGCTTCCTTTCTTTCCGCGCATCGCTCTTGTCGGCGATCATGTGACGGCAATGCCCGAGGAGTCGATGGAGAACTGTCCCGTCGATTATATTCTTACCGGGGGCGATTGGGATTTTCTTCTCGAAACTCTCGTCAGATCGAATTTCGATCCGTCGCTTTTCGAAACGGGCGTATGGTACCGGGAGAACGGCGTTGTCAAATCGACGGGGCCTTTCAGGCTCGATCACGATCTGAATTCGGCTCCGTGGATCGACCGCGATCTTGTAAACTGGAAGCTTTACGCGAAGAAGAACGGCAACTTCAAGCGCACCCCGGGAACTTACATCATGTCAGGTCGCGACTGCTGGCATGCGAAGTGCACCTTCTGCAGCTGGACTACGCTCTACCCGACATACAGAACTCGCGATCCGATCGATGTCGTCGATGAGATCGAAATGCTCGTTATGAAGTACGGCGTTAAGGAGATCATGGATGATTCGGGGTCTTTCCCGGTCGGCGAGTGGCTTAAAACGTTTTGCGACGAAATGATCCGCCGAAAGCTTCACCGTAAGGTCAGGATTGATTGCAATATGCGTTTCGGGCGATTGGAATACGCCGACTATCGTCTTATGAGACGTGCCGGTTTCAGGCTTGTTCTCTTTGGTGTCGAGTCTGCCAATCAATCAACTTTAGACAGATTCGTCAAGGCTCTTAAAGTCGAGGATGTGGAGAAGGGGGCTAAATGGGCTTCCAAGGCGGGGCTTGCCGTACATTTGACGTTCATGTTCGGCCACGCGTGGGAAGGTCCCGCAGAGATTGCCAATACCGTTAATCTCGCGCGAAAACTTCTCGCAAATGGTCATGCGGCGACTTTGCAGTGCACGCTTACGATACCCTATCCGGGAACTCCTCTATTCAAGGAACTGAAAGAGACGGACGGTCTTGCGACTCTCGATTGGGATGAATACGATCAGCGCACTGCAATCACGAAGACGCCGCTCGCTTCCGAAGATGACATTAAAACAGCCATTCGTGAAGTCTATCGCGGATTTCTCCAGCCGAAGGCTATCTGGCACCTTTTCAGGCGCAATCTCTTCGATGTCTCGTTCTACTGGCGCGGACTGAAATATCTTAAAGGTCATTTAACCGATTTCTCAAACAAAGACAAAAACGGAGCTGAAAATGGGAATGTGGAATAGAACTGCTGAAACGTTGTCCCGCGACGAATTGGCCGACCTGCAGCTGAAGGGGCTTCAGAAATCCCTTCGCAGAGTCTGGGGCAACGGGTTTTACCGCGATCGTCTCGCGGCAAAGGGCATCGCCTCTCCCGAAGACGTCAAGTCTCTCGACGATCTTCCGAAACTTCCGTTTTTCACGAAGGACGATTTCCGCGACGCGTATCCTCTTAAGATGAACTGCGTCGACCGCAGGGAACTGATGGAGTTTCATCAGTCCTCCGGCTCCACCGGTACGCCCGTCGTCATGGCGTACACCAAAAACGATCTGAACCAGTGGGCCGAGTGCATGGCCCGCTGCTACGCGATGGCGGGGCTCGAGA
>JAEIGA010017234.1_pt1 | contig 11001 bp, 20 predicted proteins | sample 9270691 | NCBI WGS metagenome assembly JAEIGA01 (sample SAMN17057246, study PRJNA624740) | gut metagenome | biome: biome; isolation source: fecal sample | host: Bos grunniens | place: China: Xizang | collected 2019 | reverse complement strand
TTGATGAAATCCCTGACTTTGTAACCGAATATATGAAACAAACCGAAAACGAAATAAATGATTATTTAAAACGATATTATGAACTTTACGAAGTCAAAACAGAATACTATATATAACTCCGTGTCAATGTATCACAGTAGACTAGTATTATAACACATTGACAAGGTAAAAATAAGAGTATGAGTTACCACTCATACTCTTTTTCTATATTTGCTTTTTCTTTACTTATTGCCGGCATTCTCAATAGTGCTTCTCTGATAAATTCGTGGGCGGTTGCTCCTGTGTTTTCTAATCGTGCTATGGCGTCTGTAAACTTCTCAAGGTCTTTTTCTAATAGAATTTCCTTTACATTGTGTTGTTGGTTGCTATATGTTCTTCTAATGCCCTCTATATCCTCGTAAATGCCCTCTAATTCGTTTAATTGTTTCTCTATATCTCTTTTCCTTGTATAAACAAAAACGGCACTTAAAAGGCGAATCAGGGCGAATATAAGACCATTAGACAAATTACCAAAAAAATCTAAATCTTTATATAATTGTTTTTCTGCTGCTTTATCACCCTTTTTTAATTCCCACATTAATTGTTTAATGTTATTTCTGCAGGGCGATAACATTCGCCAATAATTTCTGGTTTCTTCTTGGTATCTCTTCCAACATTCATCACATATTTTTTTCTGTTCTGCTAAAATCAACTTAGGTTCTTTATTAATAATATCTCTATTCTTTTCTTGTTGTTTTGATATTGCTTTTAATTCGTCTACTTCTTTATGTCCGCCTTGTTCTTTTGTAATTCCTGTATGTACTGATGTTTTAAACCCTAACCAATCTTCTAAAAAACTATCTAATTCTTCGTGGTGTTTTCCTAAAAATTCAGGTGTTATAATTTTATTTGCATTTAATGCTAATCGTTCTTTTTCTGTTCCGTTTTTATATTTCTTTTTAACTTTTAATACTGGAACAAATTTTATATGTATATGCGGTTTGTTTAGTTTATCATTATCTTTCTTTTTTGCTTCGTCACAATGTACCCAAGCGGATATAATATTTTCTTTTCCGTGGTTTTTAATTGCCAAATTATAAACACCTATAAAAAACTGTTTTACTAATTCTTCATTTTCTGGAAAATCTTCTGGTAATGTAACAATTTCAGAGACCATAACAACGGAATCTGCTCTAACGGTACCGCCATTATTTTTTACAAATTCTAATTTATCTCTAAAAAATTTATATTCTTCTTTGATATCGTGTAAATTGTAATTTAAATGACTTCTGGTTTTATCTACATTTTCTCTTTCATCTGTATTTGTTCTGTTATCGTGTTCTAATAGTTTTTTCACATCTGATATATGATATTTTTCGTAATGTGCCATATTTATCACTCCTTTATTTTTTCTGAAATAAATATGTAATATTACTAATTCACACAATTAAAAAATTGTTATAGGAACTTATAACAAAAAATTATCATTTTTTGTAAGTTCGTCTCCGACGGTTCCGACTTCGTTCGTGTGGAATGCTTCGCCCGTGTGGAATAAAAAAAAAGATATGAGGAAAAACGACAACAAAAAAACACCGCTTTGGCGGTTCATTTTCCGCCTGCGGTGTTGTTGTATGCTTATTTTAACTTCTTTGATTGTTTAATGTATTTTCTTGACTTCTTCATAACTACATCCATATTAGCAGGCATATTACATTGATTCGCTAATATTTCTGCTTCTGTTAACATATCGCCATCTTCACATTTCTTTTTAATATCAGATAATAATTGATATGTATCATATTCTTCAAAATCTTTATTAGAAATAAACCAACAAGATTTAGCATATGGTTTAACAAGTGCCGGATTTTGTGCATTTTCCATTTCGTAAGCATCATAATATGATAATCTTTGGAATCTCCAAAATTTATTACAAGCAATAACTTTGTTACAAATTTGTCTCCAGATAGCATCACACATGGTGAATCGCTGTGTTGACAGCAGGCAAAATGCCTTATAGTGTCTCGCTGTTAGTAATGTTTTAATGCTTAACCCGTCAAAATTTTCACGAAAACTACGACTATTAAATGCGGACCCGCACTCATCGACAAGTAATACAATTATACTACATACATCTTCTTCTATATCTTTTTTGTATCTTTCTTCACATAGTGATACAAATTGTTTCATACTTTCTAATTTAATGTATGGTATTTTTGTAAACTCAACATTAGAGAGTATATAAAATTTTTGTGTTACAAATTTCTTTTTCTTTTCATCCCATACAGGTTTATTATTATATTTTTTGTAATCAGATACTACTTTATGAACCATAGTTAACGTCTTTCCACAACCAAAGGCCTTGTTATCTTTCGCAGTATAACAGTAAACATAACCATATTTGGCATTATTATATTTTTTATGTTTTATGTATTTTGTAATATCCACTAACATATTCTTAATTGTTTTGAATGGATGAAATATAATACATCTAAATGTTGGTGATAGGAAAAAGAGGAAACCGAAAACAAATATATAAATATATATCATTTTCCACTAAACCCCCTTGTAATTGCATATATAACCATTATAATTCCATCTGCACCAATCATTAAACCAAACAATTTAATTAAACTTCCAATGTCATATAATCCCTCTGCATTTACTAAAAATTCTATAATTGCATCCATTATAATTTACCTCCATCTTTTTCTGAATTAAAAGCGATTCTTAACCATTTTTCAGAATAATGAATTAATATTGCAAAGATACCAATATAAATTAGTATTTCTAATCTATCGCCTACAATATCTAATTTTTCGCTTATTTCTGCTAAGTATTCTATTTCTGTCATCATAATTCTTTCTCCTTATTCAAATAAACTAAATAGCACTTTAAATGCAATTGCGGTAATAGTTGTAAATAATAGTATTGACATTAGTGATATATAGTATGTTTCACCTTGAAACACAACAGGGAAACCACTATTGATAAAAAAATGCCAAACTTTTAACATTATTGATAAAAGTGTATCCATATGTATTACCTCCCAAAAAATCTAAGTACTATTGCTATTACTGCACCTATTCCCAATATTGTTAGAACAGGTGTACCTAACCAAGAAAAAGTAGTACCAAAGAAACTAATTAAGGCATCTATTAATCCTTTTACACTGTCTATAAATTGTAATAGTGCTTCATAATTTATATTTTCTGTCATATTACTTCCTCCTTAAAATTCTCATAAGTACTATTGCTAAAATTAAAAATGTAATTAATGTTCTAAAAAATGTTGGGATTGAACTAAAGAATTTATTAATTAATTTTGTCAGTTGTTCCATTTCATCTTTGAAGTTGTTTATAATGTCTGTAAAATCATTAATTAATTCCGCTGCATCTTTTAGTGTTGATTGATAATGTTTTAATGATTCTCTCCAGTCTTTCATACTGTCTGTTAATGTGCTTGGGTCTAATACATCACCTTTTGAATTTTCATATTCATTTATTCCGTCACCGTTTTCATCTTTGCCGGTATTAATGTATGGGTTGTCTTCTTCGCCCTCTTTTCTATACACATCATTTAAAGAATCATATATTATTTTGTTTCCATCTTCATCTGTTTTGGTTTGTATTATTGCTTCATCTTCATATATACTTCCTGAAGATATAATTAAATTTCCATTTTCATCTACTGTTGCTTTAAATCCATATATTGAATGTGAAGTCCAAACAATATCCCAAGAATTTGATATATACATTTCTTCTAAATCTTTGTGATATATTTGGAATTTTTGCATTTTAGGATAATTATATTTTTCTGTTTTTTCGTAATTAGAAAAATCTTTTATTTTAAATGTGTTTTCATTTTCTTCTGTTTTATATGCCACATAATATTCTGGATTTAATCGAGATGATATTGTAATCTTTTTTTCTGTTGTATAAACTGATGCAAATGGGAAATAGTCAAAATTGATTAATAAATATTCTCTTTCTGCTACATTTTCATCGTGCCATTGTAATAACACTTGTCCTTTTTGTAATGGGTATTGGTCTGTAGGTATTTCTGTTGCAGGGAAACCACCTATATCAAAGTTGTTGTATATAATATCTTGATATCCATATCCGTAATGTGTTTTTCCTGTTTCTTTGTAATCGTACATTGCACCAACGGTACCATATAGAACAAATTTACTTGCTTCTTCAAGACTTGAAAAATAATATCTATTTAAATATTCATCTTCACTGTAGACCATATTATATGGGTGATTTTTGTATGTATATCCATTTCTTTCTTCGCCTAATTCACCATCTGCATTAATTATTTCATACATTTTTGCGAGGTCTGCATTTCCTGTCCACCAATCTAATAGGTCTCCAAATACATCAGAAGAAAATGATATATGTAATACATCTGCAGTTGCTCTTTCAAATGATATTACTACATATGTAAATACTGTGTCTTTTGCATATACTGTTGCATCTTCACAAGTTTCTACAAATCCTGATTTTCCTTTGTCTATACCTGCACCTTGTCCGCCTTTGGTTTCTATATCTTGTTTTGTTATGATGTAATATTGTCCTTGCATATATTCTGAATCTTCTAAATCAGGTTGTGGTGGAATACCATTTACACTAAAATACCATTCACTATAAAATTCTGCGAATGTCATATAATCTTCCCTTATTGAATTATCTTTATGTGATTGAGTATTTACAGAACCTAATGAATCTAAACTTGGGGATACATACATTGCATCTAATGTTCCGTGTATTGTGTAACTGCCTGTATATATCGTTTCGTTTGCTATATATGTTTCGAAACTATGAGTTGAATATTTGCCCTCAAAAATAATTGCATATACTTCATCAATTGAAGTTATGTTTTTGATTCTTGCGGTTAATGCGGTTGTTTTACCATATCCGGAAGTGTTGCATAGATACATACCGCCCGATTCCATAAAATATATATGGTATTTCGTATCTGATTGTTTCAGTATAAACACATCAGAGTATCCTTCAGGTGCGAAATAATGTATTGTGTATCCATCCGCTTGTTTTTCTTGTTTTACTATATTTAGTTCTTGTGTTGATGCTGCGGAAACTGTCATAGGTATCATAGAAACACAAATTATTAAAATTAAAAAGATTGCTAAAATTTTATTTCTCATAATTTAATCACCTTAGTTATAGAAAAATTAAAAAGAGGCGAGGCGGTGAACCGCCCCGCCTTTGCAATTAGTTGGCGATGTTCTTGAGTTTTTGGAACAAACCAATAGCGATACCTACAAGACCGGATGCAACGAAAATCATTACAAGAGGATTAGCAACTGCAAGGTCGAGTGCTTTTTCCATAAGGGTAACTGTAGTATCAATTGCGGTGCTGATAGCAGTAGTTAAATTTTCCATAACCGTTACTGTCGTTTCTTCCATTAGAAACTTTCTCCTTTCTTAATATTAAGACATTAAACATTAATGCTTAAATCAAATATGAAACATTACAAATAAAAACGAAATAAAAAATGCACTACAGGCGGATAAGGAAAGTACCTGTAGTGCTTAACGAAATGAAGGAGTCCAAAAAGACCATTTTAATTATGTATTATCTTTTTAAAAATCGAAAGAAATTATATTGGCAATTCTTCTATTAATTTATCTTCTGTTTTAACTTCTGAAAACCAAATATTACCTGATTCTGATTTATTAGATTTAATGTAAATTGTTTGACCTACTGAATGTCTGATATCTGAACGGATTTTTACTAATTCCATATTCATTTTATCATTTCGCCAAACATTCGCAGCCACTATATAACTGTATGTTTCTTTTCCGTCTTTTTCAAAACTACTTGCATTTAATACTAAAACTGTTTGTGTATATTTATTTTCCATAATTTTCAATCTCCTTTAATTCTTCAATAAAATTTTTATCTGTTCCATCATAAATAGATTTTACAAAATCTTTAAATATTTGTACTTGCATTTCATCTGGTGCCGGTGCTTTGGTTTTATGTATTTTATCTTCTACATACAAAGTACCATCAATTTCTTTAAAGAAAACCTTTTTAGATTTACAAGCATTAATAAACTTTTTAAACTTCTTCATCTTCTTTAGGTCTTTTTTTATCATATCCGTGTAAACCTCCTATATGACATTCCCTATGTAATAATTTCAATGCTTTATAACATTTATAAAAGTTCATATGATTTTTATAAAAGCATTTTTCACAAGGTGGGATTTCTGACACATAACAACATTGTATATCTGTTTCTTCGTGGTGAATGTTTGTTATATCTGTTTTTTTAATTTCTTTATCACAGAACGGACACATATAATCCTGTTCTTTTAATAGATAATCTCTCATAAATTGATTATTTAAAACTCCATTATGGAAATTATCAAATCTTCTATATGTATCTACATTGTCTTTTCCAATATGTTCTTTAATTGTTTGTAGTTTTGATTTTTTAGGTATTTTAATTGCCATATCCTTAAACTCCTTTTACTGTAATTGTTTTAACTTTCGTCATAAAAACACATTGTTCTTTAAATTGATTCGCTCTTTTTATTTCATCTTGTAAGAGTTGTCTATATATGTCTAAATCGTCTTCCAATGCCTTTATTTTCGCTTTATACTCTTTAATAGCATTCTTGTATATCTCAATTCTTAAATCGTCGTAGAAGTCATTATACGACCCCATAACCGCAACTCTTTTATTTTTCAAATCTTCTAACGTCTCATTCATAAAAAATACTCCTTTCATATGTTCTTAAAAGGAGTATGTATTATTTACTTTGTTTTTGGTTTAATTTTAAAAGGTTTAATACCCTCAAATTTTCTAATTGCTTTTCTTAATTCTTCATTAGTAATTTTCTTTTTCATAGTTTATTCTCCTTTTCAATTTTTGCATTAAAAAATTCTTCAAATTCTTTTTCAATGTTTTCGCCTTTGTAATATTCGCTTTTTTTAAATTCTTCATTTAATTTATTCACACCATCTATATACATTTTCGTAAAAAATGCTTCTGTAACTATTTTATTCAAATGTCTAAGATGCCTATTAATTATAAACATATTCTTATACCTCACTTCCAAAATTTTAATTTATCAAAAAATTCTTTTCTTTTTTGCTTTCTGAATTTTTTTAAATCTTCTTTATCCTGATAGGCATTTACAATTATTCTTCCTATTATGGTTTCTTGACAATGAATTGATGTTAAATATGTATCAGATAAATGATAATTAATTAATGCTATATCATCTTCATCAAGATATTTAATAAATGAGTTTCTTCTCCATCTTTTTTCTAATGCAGTTTCATATATTGCTTCTGCAAGAGACATTAACATAAACATTATTAGATATATAAGAAATCCAAAATTAGATATTGCTATAAATATTTCTATCGTTTCAGGTGGTAATGCTGCTATCGTTTCTAATATTTCTTTCATAATTATTTATCCTCCATTTCTTTTCTTGCTAAATGTTCTATTGTTTTTAGTTTTAATAGTAGATTCCATTTTTCATTAAATTTTTCATTTCGTTTATAATTCATTGAATCTGATAATGCTCTGCATATTAAATCAAATTCATCATCTTCTATAATTGCTCTTCCGGTAATTTCTTTATTATTCTCTTTGTTGCTTTGTTGTTCTTTTTTAATTTCTTCTTTAATGTTTTGTGCGAGGTTATATTTAAATTCTATAAATTTTATGTATAATCCTACTGCAATAACAATTAAAAATAATACTGCTCCAACAATTGCGAATGGTATTAATTCTTCTTCCATATCCTTACACCTCACTATTTAAAAATTCATCATAAGTTAGAATCACTTTAATTTCTTCATCTTCTAAAATTGCTATTTGACAACACTTAGCAAACAGACCATACATATTTCTTAAAAAGATTTGTGTATGTATGTTATATGGTGCTATAAATATTGGTTTTCCATAATTAATGACTACTATCTTTCTCATATTGGATACTCCTCCTGTTCTTTATTTTCTTCTGCCGGTGGTTCTGCATTCATAAAATACATTTCTGCAAGAACATCATCATAATGAGCGACCCATCTATATTTGTTACCACGTTCTAACATTTGGATAATTTCAGAATCCGTATATTCTTTTCTTAATTTTTCTATATTATCTATTGTTGGTATGTTTTCTTTATTGGATTCTAAACAATAAACTTCAATATATTTATCATCATCTTCAAAATAGAAAGAAGTTTTAAATAACGGTGCCGCCGTTTCTTTTACTTCATCAGAAGTTATAACATCCTCTTTTAAATCTTTGTTATCATTTTCTGAATCTTTGTTATCATCTTCTGAATCTGTTTTATTTTTATTCTTATTGTCTTTAATTCTGTTATTGTATTCTTCTCTTCGTTTTACTTCTGCTTTATAGTGGTTTGTGGTTGCGGTTCTTTGTCCGTTGAGGTCTGCAAATGCTATTCTATATATTGGGTCTGATTTCATTTTTGCACTATGTAATGCTAACCATTCTGCTTCTGTTTCTTTGTATAGGTCTAATATTTCAGGTTCTATAAGGTTATATCTGATATTACCTTCATCATCTTTTATTTGACTTATCATATATGCCAAACCTATATCTTCTAAACTTAATCCAAACAGTTTACCCATACAATGCCATTTAAAACAAGTATCCGCCTTTACTCTACATTGTTTAATTGGTTTCTTTTCATTTGCCATTATTGTTTCCTCTCTTTCTGTTTCTTTCTTTAATAATTTTGTCTAATTCTGTTTTTACTTGAGTATAGAATATAATTTTAATTTGTTTGTTATTGGTTTCCGCTTTCTGATAATCTAAATAATCCCATACCATTTTTATCAATGCTCCATAATCTGAATCTGATAAATTTTTATACTTTCTAAGTAAATTTTCCATATTAATTTGCTCCTTTCTGATTTTCTTAATTTAAATATGACAGATAAAAAACAAAAACAAGGGAAAATTTTGGAAGTTCCGCAATTTTCCCTATATTCAATAGACAGTATACAATGTTCAATATTCTATATTCATTATCCGTTATCCATTATCCGTTATCCAATGTTCTATATTCGTTTTCCATTTTCCTATTGGCTTTAGTATTCCTTTGTGGTATAATAAATAATAGAATACATAGGAAAGGTATTTTATTATGATTAATCAACACCACACAAACGGAAAATGTATTATCTATGGTAGAGTATCAACACAGAGCGATACACAGAGTAATAGTTTAATGGTTCAAACTATGGATTCTGATGATTTTTCAATGTTTGATGAATTTAAAATATCATATGCCTATGAAACATATGCAATTTATAGTGATGATACCTCAGGTACAACACATAACAGAAAAGGATATCAGGATATGTTATATTTTCTTGGTATCGAGCGAAAAGAAGTTACAACAGATAGAAAATTACCAACAGGAAATTTAAGAATAAAAAAACACTATGTCTACGATGTAAATGAAGACACAGTGAGATATGTTCGTGATGTATTAAAAATTGATTATATACTTTGTAAAAACACTTCAAGATGGACAAGACAGGGTGATTTTGAATTAATCCAAATTTTAAGAAATAACGGCATATATATTTACTTTAAAGATGAGGGTATAGACACATTTGATTCTGATACAGATACATTACTTGGTATCATTCAAAAATTAGATAGAAGTAAATCTACCGATACTTCTAAAAAAATGAAATCAGGTATGGAATCATCTATTAAACTTGGTAGAATCCGCACCAATACTTTTATATATGGTTTTCAATTAGTTCAGAGAGATAATAACGAATCATCCTTATTAGTTCCAATTCCGGAAGAAGCGGAAGTTATTAAATTGATTTTTAAACTATATACAGAAGATGGTTTAGGTAGTAGACAGATAACAAATAAATTAAATGAAATGGGAATAGTAACAAGAACAAATACCACCAAAAAAGGTAAAACAATTGGCGGAATCCCATTTGGTGTAACTTCTATAAAACGAATTCTGCAAAATGAAAAATACTGCGGATATATCAACATTGAGAAACGATGGGAAACAGGAGAAGTATTTAATAATATTTCACCAAAACGGATATATGGTTATAAAATCAGAAAAAGCGAATATATAGAACCTATCGTATCATATGAAACATTTATTAAAGCACAAGAGATATGCAAACAGAGAAGCGATAAAACAAGCGAAAGAGGAAGATATACAGGTAATAGTGTTTATCTACATAAAATAAAATGTTCTGTCTGCGGTGGTTGGTTTTGTCAAAATGGCGAAATTAATGCTAAAGGCGAATATATTAAAAAAATGAACTGCGGTAATAAGAAAAGAAAAGGTCTTAAATATTGCGATTCTGATAATATCCAATTTACCGAAATCGAAAAAAGATATGAGGAACTTTCCGCAAACTTCCAAACATTCTTAGAAGTTGAAATCAGAAAAAATAAAAAACAGTTACTTTATATTCTTCTTACTCTTTTTGAACTATATTATAATTCTGATGAAACAAATATAGAACAGATAAAAGAGGATATGAAAAAAAGTAATGATTTATATGATGGTTTATTAATGCAAAGAATAGGACTTGAACCAACTTCTAATGCTGCACGTCTTTTAGCGAATAGAATGGAAGAAGTATCATCACTTGTTTTTAAGTATCAGGAACAGTTAGAAAAGATATATAAATATAAAGAAACATTTAGACCATACATTAATCGCTTGTTGGATTCACTATATTTATTATCTAAAATTGATACAAAAAAATCATATACTATTGAAGAAATTAAAAATTTTGATATAATATTATATGTTGGCAAATCTGAATCACATTTTGAATTACAAGTTGAAAATTATAATGAATTCTTAACCGCATTTGATGAAATCCCTGACTTTGTAACCGAATATATGAAACAAACCGAAAACGAAATAAATGATTATTTAAAACGATATTATGAACTTTACGAAGTCAAAACAGAATACTATATATAACTCCGTGTCAATGTATCACAGTAGA
>JAEIGA010017233.1_pt1 | contig 11002 bp, 8 predicted proteins | sample 9270691 | NCBI WGS metagenome assembly JAEIGA01 (sample SAMN17057246, study PRJNA624740) | gut metagenome | biome: biome; isolation source: fecal sample | host: Bos grunniens | place: China: Xizang | collected 2019 | reverse complement strand
TGACCGTTATGCCTTGAATGAAGTCTCCTTTTGGTCGGGCGGACTGAATGCCGGTACCATCAATCAGAAGGGGGACAAGAGCTACAATCGTGAACAGGGACCCGATGCAACTTCCGACATGTTCGGGGGCTACCAACCCGTGGGCGACTTGATATTCGACTTCGGCGCACCGGTGGCACAAGGCTCTTTCCGTCGTGAAATCCGTTTGGACGAAGGCTGCGTGTCGACTCGTGGCGAACGTGAAGGAAATTGGGTAGAGAGCCAAGCCTTCTGTAGCTATCCCGACCAAGTGATGGTGCTGAACTACAAGGCCAGTGAAGGTGAATTAAGCGGAAAGATTCTTTTTGCAACCCAACGCGAAAACGACAGTGTCTTCGTTCATGGCAATACCTTGCTGTTGGTATGTCCGTTGAAGAATGGCATGACGTGTGTGGCGCAAGCCATTGTCCGTCCCCATGGAGGCACGTTGAAGGAAGGGGAGAAGCACCTTGTGCTGGAAGGAGCCGATTCGTGCACCATCCTCCTGGCCATCGAAACCAATTACGAGATGGATTTCCAGAAGGATTTCCGTGGCGAGTCCCCCGAAAGCAAGATTGCCCGACGATTGGATAAGGTCAAGAACCTTTCGTTTGCCGAACTTCAAGCCCGTCATGCGGATGATTATGAGGAATTGTACAATCGCCAGCGCGTTTCATTGGGAACGTCTTCGCGATTGCTTCAAGACATGCCTACGTTCCAACGATTGGAGGCATATCGCCAGCATCCCGATGATGCCGGATTGGAAGAAACCCTTTTCAACTTCGGGCGTTATCTCATGATCAACACCTCCCGACCGGGAGCTCTTCCTGCAGGACTTCAAGGTATATGGAACGGTATGGTTGACTCTCCGTGGGGAAACGATTATCATAGCAACATCAACCTGCAGATGGTGTATTGGCTTCCGGAGCAAGGCAACTTGAGCGAGTGCCATCTGGCCATGATTGACTATCTGGACGCCATGCGTGAACCCTTCCGTCAGAATACCCGCGAATACTTGGAAGCCATTGGCGAGGATGCCGACAAGGTGAAGGATGGTTGGGTGGTCTATACCTCGCACAACCCGTTCGGTGCAGGCGGTTGGCAAGTCAATCTACCGGGTGCGGCTTGGTATGGCTTGCACTTGTGGGAGCATTTCGCCTTTACGAACGATACCGCCTACTTGCGTCGTCAGGCTTATCCGATGATGAAGGAGCTGTGCCATTATTGGGAAGCCCAACTCAAGCCATTGGGCAAGGGTGGTGCAGGTTTTGAATCGGACTACCAACCGGTGGATGTCACTCTGTATCCGGAGTTGGCGCACATCGAAGAAGGTACGTTGGTAGTGCCCAACGGATGGTCGCCCGAACATGGTCCCCGTGGAGAGGACGGGGTGGCGCACGACCAGCAGATTGTAAGCGAACTCTTCGACAATACCATCCAGGCATCCGAAATCCTGGACATCGACCACGAATGGAGCGCACATCTGAAGGCCATCCGCCAACGTATGCTTCCTTCTCAAATCGGCAAGATGGGCAATCTGATGGAGTGGATGATAGACCGTTCGCCGGAGACCGACCATCGTCACACATCGCATCTCTTTGCCGTATTCCCGGGTAAGGGAGTCAGCTTGAAACGCACACCTGAGTTGGCCGAGGCAGCCCGCAAGGCATTGGCATTCAGAAAGAACACCGGCGATAGCCAGCGCTCGTGGGCATGGACTTGGCGAAGCCTCATGTGGGCCCGTCTGCACGAAGGCGAGTTGGCACACGATATGATTGAAGGTCTCATTACCCACAACATGCTCGACAATCTTTTCACGACCCATCGGGTACCTTTGCAGATAGACGGGAACTATGGGATAGCCTCTGCTATGCTCGAGATGCTTGTCCAGTCGCATGAAGGCGTCATCGAACTTCTTCCGGCACCGACCGATGCATGGAAGGAAGGTTCGGCATCCGGATTGAAAGCCCGTGGAAACGTGGAAATCGATATGAGCTGGAAGGACGGAAAGGTGACCGAATGGAAGCTCCGTTCTCCGTATCGCCAACGTGTGAAGGTTCTAGTGAATGGTGAAACGCATGAAATGGAGCTATGATAACACGCTGCTATCTGGAAATAACCAATATCTGTAACCTCGATTGCTTGTTCTGTCCCAAGACGGACAGAGCCAAGCGTCGTCTTTCGGTGGAGGAGTTCGACGCGCTGACCGACAAGCTCCGTGGACAAATCAAGTTCTTGTACTTCCACTTGATGGGCGAGCCTTTCCTGCATCCTCATCTGCCAGAATTCATTCAGATAGCCCGTCGGAAGGATTTTATACCCGTCCTTACCACCAATGGCACCCTTCTGTCCAAAGCCCAAGGTGTGATAGAAGCCCGTCCCCATAAAATCCAAATCTCCCTGCATTCCCATGAAGGTAATGCCAAGGAACATCCTGAAGCCTATTTGAAAGGAGTGATGGACTTCGCTCTCGAAGCCGCCTCGAAAGGTATTCTTATCGTGCTCCGCCTTTGGAACCAAGGTGGATACGATAGTGCCAATGAGCACATTCTCGATGTGTTGGCTAGTTATTGTCCCCGCCCATGGACACAACGTCATGACGGATGGAAACTGGGAGAGAATATTTACATTGAATACGACCGGATGTTCGAGTGGCCCGATGCCGGGCATGCCGAGTACGAAGAACCCGATGTGTTCTGTTATGCCCTTCGCAATCAGATCGGTGTTTTGGTGGATGGGAGCGTAGTGCCTTGTTGCCTCGACCATGCCGGCGACATCACCCTTGGAAATCTTTTCGGGCAATCCCTTGATGAAATCCTTGCTTCGCCCCGTGCCAAGGCTCTATACGATGGCTTCACCCGCCATGTTGCTACCGAGTCCCTTTGTCGGAAGTGTGGTTATGCGGTGGTGACGAAGCAATATCGGAAGTGAATGGTTACGGGTGGTTGGTATCTTCCTGTCCGTGCCACTCTGAAAGGGTATTCCAAATTCCATCTTCCGAGAGTACGCCTCGTTTCAAGTCTTTAGGGAACAGGCCTGCTTCATCGTTGGCATAATCTTGTTTCCATTCATCGCTGGCATAATATTCGGCAAGGATACGGATTGCTTCCTGTATTCTTGCCGATTTCTCATGGCTGATGTGCTGGTCCTTCCGTGCTTCCAGAATGAAGTCATGCAATTGTTCCATCTGGCGGATTCGTTCGATTGCGAGGGCTAAATTGGGCATGGTGCTTTTTTATTAGGGAATGATATATCTGTTAATATCCAATTGTCATCCTGAGCATCGCGAAGGATCTGTATACATAAAGTGAATGCATTTTTCGAACAGAGTTCTCAACAACTCGTCAGATCCTTCACTACGTTCCCTTAGACACGACATTGTGATAGTCTTTTTCTGTTTTGATACAGCCTCATTATCTTTACGTTAATGGTTTTCGTCTATCTTGGCTTATCTCAACGTTCCTGCTTCTGCCTGCTGAATCATTTCAGCGCTGGCATACATGTAAATTTCCACACGACGGTTTTCCTGACGACCGGCAGCAGTGGAGTTGTCGGCTACGGGAGATTCCTCGCCCAAGCCTTCCACACCCTTGATTTGTGAAGAGGTGATGCCACAAGCCATCAGATAAGAAGATACGCTTTGGGCACGTTCTTGCGAGAGGTCAAGATTCTTCTGCTTGCTTTGTTCAGGAGTAGAGTTCTTCCATCCTTGGTTGTCGGTGAAACCGTAGATGTTCACGTCCATGTCCGGGTTCTGCTTCAATACATTATTGGCAAACTTGCTCAAAGAAGCCTTGGCAGAACTGCTCAACGTAGCGGCTCCTGTACCGAAAAGGATACCCGAATCGAATGTCACCTTCACGGCCTTCAAGCCCATGTTGTCAGTCACTTGTTCCACTTGTGCACCTTCGATGGCTGCTGCTTCCTTGGCTGCTTTATCCATCTTGTTGCCAATCAGGACACCGGTGGCTCCACCTACTACGGCACCGATGCCTGCACCGATGGCGGCACCCTTGCCTTTGCCTGCTATGCCCCCGATGATGGCACCTAGGGCGGCACCTCCAGTACCACCAAGCAATCCGCCCTTGGTCGTATGGTTCATGCTTGCGCATCCGCTCAACATGAGGGTTGCGCATAGAAATAATGCTGTAATTTTTGTTTTCTTCATACTTGTTCTTTCTTTTGTTTAGTTAATGTTATCAATCATTTTGTCTAGAGTTCTTCTCTTGATGGCAAGGAACCATACAAGGATGACGATTCCCTTGATGATGCTTGTCAGGCAAATGGTCCACCAGATTCCCACCAATCCCCATCCGAGGGAAATGAAAAGCAAGGCCATGGGGATGCGCAAGTAATTGCACGAGATACTGATGATGGCAGGAGGGATGGTACGTCCCATGCCATAGAACACTCCTTGGATGACAATTTCCAGCATCATGAAGAGTTGGGAGTATCCGTCAATGCGCAAAGCCAGTCCGCCGGCTTCGTATGCTTCCTTTTCGGGAACAAAGATAGCAAAAATATTGTTTCCGTAAAATATAAACAGTAAAGAGCAGACTGTTCCGAAGACTAATGTCATGAAAAGTGTGCTTCTAAGGGCTTTCATGACACGACTGATTTTACGGGCTGCATAGTTCTGTGCCACGAATGCACTGAGGGCGGTGGAGAACCCTTGCGAGGTGTTCCACGTGATGGCTTCTATCTGTCCGCTAGTAGTCATGGCCATCAGTCCGATATGTCCGCCTACGGTTGAAGCTATTCTTCCCAAGGACATGTTGGCAAAAGCGAAGAGGACATTCAGTGTGGCTACGGGAAGTCCTATCCTGACTATCTTTGTTGTATAGGATTTTTTCAGTCGTCCGAAGAATCGGAAGTCGCTCCAAAGTATTTCCTTGAACTTCAGTTGATAGACGAACAACCCGAATACACATGCTTGGGCAAGCCAAGTGGCAAGTGCGGCACCATCGGTCTTCCAGTCGAACACGAAGATGAACAGAGGGTCGAGAATCATGTTGGCTACCAATCCGATACCATTGATGACAAACGGAATCTTGCTTCGTCCTCCGGCGTTGAAGATACCCGTAAAGGCTGCCGACATGAATACGAACGGGAAGGCCGTAGAAACGATACGCAGATAGTTGATGGCATCGGATGCAATGTGTGCCTCCAGTTCGTAGAAGCGGATAATGATAGGGGCGAAGGTGAAGAGTACAAATGCCCACGCTACGGATACAATCAGGGAAAGGGTCAAGTTGTGGGTGGCGAAGCTACGTGCGGCCTTTTCATCTTTCATGCCGATGGCTTGACCGACACCGACTTCCGAACCTACCTTGTTGAATAAGGCAAGGGAAGTGGTCATCCAGGTGAGGAGACCGACGGAGCCTACAGCTGCTATGGCTTCGCTTCCCAATCGTCCTACCCAAGCCATATCCGTCAGACTATATGCCATTTGGATGAAGGAGGTAGCCATAATGGGCATGGCCAGCATGAAGAGCTGGCGGAGGATAGGGCCTTCGGTGAGATTCTTGATTCCTTTCATATATCTTTAAAAAGGCACGGATTACACGGATTAACACGGCTTTTAGTTTGTGTAAACATATTCTAAATCCGTGCAATCCGTGCAATCCGTGCCTAAATTATAAATACGATTATTAAATTATCAATAAGCGAACAAAGGATAAGCCTTCATCTTTTCGTTCACACGGGCACGAACCTGTGCAATCACTTCTTCGTTGTCCACGTTAGAAAGAACGGTTTCAATCATTTCAGCAATTTCGAGCATCAAGTCTTCCTTTGCACCACGGGTAGTGATGGCTGGAGTACCGAGGCGGATACCTGAAGTCTGGAATGCTGAACGGCTATCGAATGGAACCATGTTCTTGTTCACGGTGATGTCGGCAGATACCAATGCCTTTTCGGCCACCTTACCGGTCAAGTCTGGATACTTGCTACGGAGGTCAACAAGCATCGAGTGGTTGTCTGTACCACCTGATACGATAGTGAAGCCACGGTCAATCAAGGCTTGTGCCAATACGGCTGCATTCTTTTGTACTTGAGCAGCATATTCCTTGAATTCCGGTTGGAGGATTTCGCCGAACGCTACAGCCTTGGCAGCAATGACATGTTCCAACGGACCACCTTGGATACCTGGGAATACGGCTGAATCCAACAATTGAGACATCATCTTGATTTCACCCTTCGGAGTAGTCTTTCCCCATGGATTTGGGAAGTCCTTACCCATCATGATAACACCACCACGAGGACCACGGAGAGTCTTGTGGGTAGTAGAAGTCACGATGTGAGCATACTTCACCGGATTATCCAACAAGCCAGCCGCAATCAAACCTGCAGGGTGAGCCATATCTACCATGAAGATAGCACCTACCTTGTCGGCGATTTCACGCATACGTTTGTAGTCCCATTCGCGAGAATAAGCAGAACCACCACCGATAATCATCTTCGGCTTTTCGCGGAGTGCCACTTCTTCCATCTGGTCGTAATCCACACGGCCTGTTTCGGCATTCAAGTTATATTCGCACGGAGTGTAGATGATACCCGATGTGTTTACCAACGAACCGTGAGAAAGGTGACCACCATGAGCCAGATTCAAGCCCATGAACTTGTCGCCCGGATTCAATACAGCCAAGAATACGGCTGCATTGGCTTGTGCGCCTGAGTGAGGCTGAACGTTTGCCCATTCTGCACCGAAGATTTCCTTCAGACGTTCGATGGCGATACGTTCACTTTGGTCCACTACTTCGCAACCACCATAATAGCGCTTGCCTGGATAACCTTCGGCATATTTGTTGGTCAAGCAAGAACCCATGGCTTGCATCACTTGGTCACTTACAAAGTTTTCAGAAGCAATCAGTTCGATGCCTTTCAATTGGCGCTGATGTTCCTTCTCGATAATGTCAAAAATCAAATCGTCTCTTTTCATATTCTTGATTTTTATAATTTGTTATTCTATTTTTGATTTTGAAGGCGCAAAGTTAGTTAAAATTCGGAAAAGATAAAACTTTTATCACTTTTTCTTCTTTTCAACTGACCATCCGAACTTTCCAACCTTCTCGCCCAAACCATAATATCCACCATGCAGATACACCAGAGGGTCGGCATCCGACAATTCGAATTTACCGGTTTCGGCATTCATGTATTTCTTGTCGGCCTTCACGTTCAGTACATCTGCAATGAACATGTCGTGCGAACCGAGGGATACGATTTCCTTTACTCGACATTCGATGCATAGGGGGGATTCTTCGATGATGGGCGCACTGACCGCCTTGGCTTTGCCAGGTGTAAGCTTCATTTCCTCGAACTTGTTGTAATCCTTTCCCGAACGTACACCGCACCAGTCGGTAGCGAATGCCATGTCTTCCGTAGTGAGGTTGATGACAAACTCCATGTTCCGCTTGATGATGTCGTAAGAGTGTCTTTCCGGACGTACGGAGATGTAGCACATAGGTGGATTGGTACAGATGGTACCTGTCCACGCTATGGTTACTATGTTATATTCTTCCGGTGTACTACCACAACTCACCAATACGGCAGGAAGGGGATAAATCATCGTTCCCGGTTTCCAGTCCTCTTTCATAACAACTTGACGGATTCCTTATTCTGTTCCTTTTCGCAGTAGTGGCATTTCAATACACCGCTTTCCTTGCAAAGTACGTGGAAGATGGTGGTCATCGGTTCGTTGTTGGTGATGCACTTGGGATTGCCGCATTTCACGATGCCTTTGATTACATCCGGCATGATGACCTGCTTCTTCTCCACCACTTCATAATTGTGTATGATGTTCAGTTGCACATTAGGAGCCACTACGCTGAGTCGGCTGATTTCTTCATCGGTAAAGAAACGGTCGGCTACCTTGATAAGGCCTTTCTTACCCAATTTCTTGCTGGGCAGATTGTTGCCAATCGTGATGTTCAAGTCCGAATTCTTCAAGCCCAACAAACTTACGATGGTAAACAGCTTGTCGGTAGGTATATGGTCGATAACGGTGCCGTTCTTCAGAGCGACTACCTGCAATTCTTCTTTTTTCATTGTCTTTCCTTTTTAATACTTCTTTCCGTCTTCAATCACATCGTCCAACGTGATGCCCAATACATCGCAAAGGATGGCTTGGCGGGCATAAAGTCCGTTTTGGGCTTGTTGGAAATAATATGCCTTCGGGTTTTCATCCACATCGTAGGCGATTTCGTTTACACGTGGAAGTGGGTGGAGAATGCGCAGGTTAGGACGTGACTTCTTCAGCATTTCATTCTTTAATATATATATGTCCTTCACACGTTCGTATTCCATCAAGTCGGTGAAACGTTCGCGTTGCACACGGGTCATGTAGAGGATGTCGGCTTCGGCTATGATGTCTTCATCGAATTCGGTATGCTCCACGTATTTGATGTTATGTTCGCGGCAATAAAGCTTGTATTCTTCCGGCATTTTCAACTCTTCGGGAGCAATGAAGTGGAAAGTCGGGTTAAAGTGACGCATGGCCATCAATAGTGAGTGTACGGTACGTCCGTATTTCAAGTCGCCCACCATGTAGATGTTCAGGTTTTCGAGGGTACCTTGAGTCTTATAGATGGAGTAGAGGTCCAACATTGTTTGTGATGGATGTTGGTTCGAACCGTCACCTGCATTTACGATAGGGGTATTGACTACTTCACTTGCGTAGCGTGCGGCTCCTTCCAGATAGTGTCTCATCACGATGATGTCGGCATAGTTGCTTACCATGATGGTGGTATCTTTCAGCGTTTCCCCTTTCGACGAACTGGTGGCCTTCGGGTCGGTAAATCCGATGACACGGGCACCAAGTCGGTTGGCTGCTGTTTCGAAACTCAAGCGGGTGCGGGTAGAGGGTTCAAAGAACAAGGTGGCTACAACCTTTCCGTCAAGGATCTTGCGGTTCGGGTTCTTTTCGAATTCTTTTGCCATTTCCAACAGGTAGAGGATTTTCTCCTTGGAATGTTCGGCGATAGTTACTAAACTACGGTTTTCCATATCTTCGTATGTTATTATGTTCACTTTTCGAGAGTGTAAAGGTATAAAAAAAATATAAAATGAAGAAGGATTGGAAGATATTTCGTTGAACTTTGTTCGAAACTGCGCATATCTCAAAGATTTTCCGTAATTTTGTACCCATTAATCACATACCAAAAATATGAGAAAGACGCTGATATGTACGTTGTGGGCAATCTTGTTGCTCGTCGTGGCAGGAGTCGCCCTGATTTTTACGGCCATTGCCAATGGAAAGATAGGTTATGTTCCTCCTATCGAGGAGTTGGAAAACCCGAAGTTGAAGTTCGCCACTCAAGTCATTTCGGATGATGGAGTGACGCTAGGTACTTATTCGTTGGATAAGGATGCCAACCGTATCTATGTAGGTTATGAAGAATTGTCGCCGCATTTGGTCAATGCCTTGATTGCTACCGAAGACGAACGCTTTGTAGATCATTCGGGCATCGATGCACGTGCCTTGCTTCGTGCCATCATCAAGCGTGGTGTCCTGCAACAGGAAAGTGCGGGTGGAGGTAGTACCATTACCCAACAGTTGGCCAAGCAGTTCTATTCGGAACAGGCAGGTAGCTTCTGGGAACGCCTGATGCAGAAGCCTATCGAATGGGTCATTGCCGTCAAGCTTGAACGATATTATACCAAGGAAGAAATCCTGACCATGTATCTCAACAAGTTCGACTTCTTGTACAATGCAATCGGTATCAAGATGGCTGCCAATACCTATTTCTCGAAGGAACCGAAGGACCTGAATATCCTGGAAGCCGCAACTTTGGTAGGCATGTGCAAGAATCCGTCGTATTACAATCCCCGCAAGTTCAGCGAACGTTCCCGCGGACGCCGTAATGTCGTGCTTGGACAGATGTTGAAGTCTGGTCTGCTGACTGCTTCCGAAGTGGATTCGTTGTCACAGGAACCGCTTGAACTCAATTTCCGAAGAGCAAGTCATAAGGAAGGTCTGGCCACCTATTTCCGTGAATACCTCCGTGGTGTGCTTAGAGCCAAGAAGCCGGTGAAGAGCGAATATCGCGGATGGCAGATGCAGAAGTATTATGAAGATTCCTTGGCTTGGGAAACCGACCCGCTGTATGGCTGGTGTGCCAAGAATTTCAAGAAGGACGGTACTAACTACAACCTCTATACGGATGGATTGAAGATTTACACCACCATCGACTCGCGTATGCAACGCTATGCCGAAGAAGCCGTGCAAGAACATATTGCAACCAAGAAGACTGGTTTGCAGGACCGTTTCTTCAGAGCGAAGTCCAGAAAGAAAACGGCTCCGTTTACCGACAAGCTTACCGTGGAAGAAGTGAATGCCATCATGGACAAGGCCATGCGCTTGACCGACCGTTATCGTGGCATGCAGAAGGCGGGAGCTACGGAAGCACAAATCCGCAAGGCATTCAATACACCGCAGGAAATGACCATCTTCACCTATCAGGGAGAGAAGGATACCATCATGACTCCGATGGACTCGTTGCGCTATTACAAGCACTTCCTCCGCACCGGATTCATGTCGATGGACCCTGTGACGGGTTATGTGAAAGCATACGTGGGTGGTACCAACTATCACTATTTCCAGTACGACATGGCCAATGTAGGTCGTCGTCAGGTAGGTTCTACCATCAAGCCTTACGTCTATACCTTGGCGATGGAAAACGGATTCTCGCCATGCGATGAAGTGCGCCATGTAGAGCAGACATTGATTGACGAAAACGGTAAGCCTTGGAGTCCCCGAAATGCCAACGACAAGCGATATGGCGAGATGGTGACCGTGAAGTGGGGCTTGGCCAACTCGGACAACTGGATTACCGCCTACTTGATGGGCAAGCTGAGTCCGTATCAGTTGAAGCGCTTGATTCACTCGTTCGGTGTGAAGAACCAACAGATTGATCCGGTAGTTTCACTTTGTCTCGGTCCTTGCGAAATCTCGGTGGGCGAGATGGTGAGTGCCTATACGGCCTTT